>Ga0257117_1000009_pt1 | contig 308578 bp, 291 predicted proteins | sample SI112_135mmetaG_FD_190157 | JGI IMG/M metagenome (GOLD analysis project Ga0257117, IMG submission 190157) | Marine microbial communities from Saanich Inlet, British Columbia, Canada - SI112_135m | ecosystem: Environmental > Aquatic > Marine > Inlet | place: Canada: British Columbia | collected... | reverse complement strand
ACATTTATTTTGATAAATCCTTTATAACCATGTTTTGAAACTATAGTTCCAATTTTAACATGATCAGTATTCATAAACTTGATTATTTATCCTCATCAGCGGGAGCTTCATCAGCGGGAGCCTCTTCAGCGGGAGCTTCTTCAGCAGCTTTAGCTTCATCAGCGGGAGCCTCTTCAGCGGGAGCCTCTTCAGCGGGAGCTTCTTCAGCGGGAGCTTCTTCAGCAGCTTTAGCTTCATCCTTTGCTTTAGCGTCTTCTAATTTCTTCTTTCTATACTCTTCTTCTTTAAGTCTAGCTTCTTTTTTGTTTGACTCTAGTGCAGTTTTAACATCTTCAATTTTTTTCTCAACTTTTGCACTTTTTTCTTTCATCCATTTGTCAAATTTTTTCTTTGCTTCTTCTTCGGTAAAAGCACCTTTTTTTACTCCACCATTTAAATGTTTTTTCATTAATACTCCTGTATAAGATAAAATAGCCTTAGCAGTATTAGTAGGCTGTGCACCTTTATCTAACCAGCTTAATGCTGAATCAAAATCCAAGTCTATTGAAGCTGGTTTTTGATTTGGATCATAAGTTCCTATTTTTTCAAGATATTTACCATCTCTTTTAGATCTTGCATCAGCTGCTACAATCCAATAAAATGGTTTACCTTTTTTACCGTGTCTTTGAAGTCTAATTTTTACTGCCATAATTTTAATATTTTGGGTACTCGACCCATGTTACTAATTTAAGAAAGCAAATTTAACAAAATATATCATACTATATAATGTTTATCTTAACTTGATTCAAATAATCATCATTTATTTTTATTTAGATGTGTATTTGATTAATTTTGACTTTAAACTTAACAGATGGATTACTCAAAAGAATTTAAGAAATATGCCACAAAACATCATGGTGTAAGTTCAACTTATTATGATAAGATTGTAAGCAGTATGACTCCATATATAATTGAAGAGAGACAATTAAATGTTGCTCAGATGGATGTTTTTTCAAGATTAATGATGGATCGTATTATGTTTCTTGGAACAGCAATTACTGATAGTGTTGCGAACGTTATTCAAGCACAGCTTCTGTTTCTTCAAAGTACAGATTCATCAAGAGATATTCAAATGTATATTAATTCCCCTGGAGGTGGTGTTTATGCTGGTCTTGGTATATATGATACTATGCAATATATAAAACCAGATGTAGCAACTATTTGTACTGGTTGTGCTGCTTCAATGGCTGCGGTTTTATTGTGTGCTGGAAAAAAAGGAAAGAGATCTGCTTTAAAACACTCGAGAGTTATGATTCATCAACCTCTTGGAGGAGCTTCAGGACAAGCTACAGATATTGAAATTACAGCTAGAGAGATTTTAAAATTAAAAGATGAGTTATATAAAATTATTTCTAAACATTCAGGACAAACATATAAAAAAGTAAATGCTGATAGTGATAGAGATTATTGGATGAAATCTGATGAAGCTCATAAATATGGAATGATTGATGAGGTTCTAAATAAATAAATATGAGTGAAGAAGATATTCTATGTTCCTTTTGTGGGAGAACAAAATCTCAAACAAAAATTCTAATTGCAGGGCTAGACGCTCACATTTGTGATATCTGTATTTCTCAGGCAGATATGATTCTTAAAGATGATGAGACTAGTAAAGAATCTAGTGATTTTTCAGTTGACCTTAAACCACCTATTGAGATTAAAAATTTTTTAGATTTACATGTTATAGGGCAAGAACAAGCTAAGAAAACTCTTGCTGTTGCTGTATATAATCATTATAAAAGAATAAATCAAAAACTGCTATCCGATGATATTGAAATACAAAAAAGTAATTTACTTTTAGTTGGTCCTACGGGAACGGGTAAAACTCTCTTAGCTCAAACAATTTCAAAGTTTTTAAATGTTCCAATAGCTATTGTAGATGCTACAGTTTTAACTGAGGCTGGATATGTAGGTGAGGATGTTGAAAGCATATTAAGCAAACTTCTTCAGGCAGCAGACTTTGATGTAGATAAGGCTGAAAATGGGATAGTTTTTATTGATGAAATAGATAAAATTGCACGTAAAAGTGATAATCCATCTATTACTAGAGATGTCTCAGGTGAAGGTGTTCAACAAGCCTTGCTAAAATTACTTGAGGGAACATCTGTTAATGTTCCTCCAAAAGGAGGCAGAAAACATCCTGATCAAAAATTTATTGAACTAAATACTTCTAATATTTTATTTATAGCTGGTGGTGCATTTGATGGCATAGATAAAATAATTAAAACAAGACTTAACCTTCAGTCTATTGGTTTCAAATCAGTAGATAAAAAAGTTATAAATGATAATGAAGAAAACGTATTAAAGTTTATTAATCCTCGTGATATTAGATCTTACGGACTAATTCCTGAAATAATTGGTAGGCTTCCTGTAATGTGTCATTTAAACCCATTGTCTAAAGCTGCTCTTAAAGATATAATGACATTACCTAAGAATGCTTTAGTAAAACAGTATAAAAAACTTTTTGAGATGGATGATATTGATTTCTCAATAACTCCAGGTGCAATTGATTATATAGTTGATAAAGCATTTGAATTTAAAATAGGAGCTAGAGGTTTAAGAACTTTATGTGAAGCTATTTTAAATGATGCAATGTTTAATTTACCAAGTTCTGAAGAAAAAGAACTAAAGATTACAAAAGTTTATGCTGATCAGAAACTTCAAAATGTTGATGTTTCTCACCTTAAAGCAGTTTCTTAATTCATTTTAATTAATTCATCTATATACTCTCTAGAGTTTGAAAGTCTAGGAATTTTATTTTGTCCTCCTAGCTTATTTTTTGAAGCAAGCCAGTCATAAAAAAGATTTTTTCTTGCAATTTGTAATTTAGGAATCTCTAGGGTTGAGTTTTTATATCTTTTAGCTTCATAATCAGAATTTAATCTTTGCAGATTTAAATCTAATATTTCCATAAATTTATTTACATCATCTGGTGTTTTTCCAAATTCAATTAACCATTCATGGGATCCTTTAGTCTTGCTACCCATAAATATTGGTCCAACAGTATAATCAGATATTTCAGATTTAGTTAGTTCACAAGTCAGAGATAATGCTTTCTCAGCATTTTCAACAACAATCTCCTCTCCAAATACATTAATAAAATGCTTTGTTCTTCCTGTTACTTTAAGTCTAAATGGATTCAAACATGTGAATTTTATTGTATCACCAATTTTATACCTCCAAAGTCCTGAGTTTGTTGAAATAACCATTGCATAATTCACGTTAAGTTTAACATCTGCTAATGAAACTATTTCTTGTTCTGATCCACTTGTTGGTATAAACTCATAGAAAATACCATAGTCAAGCATTAATAATAATTCATCAGAATTATTTTGATCTTGAATTGCAAAGAATCCTTCAGATGCATTGTATATTTCAAAGTACTTAAAGTCTTTAGAGGGGAATAATTTTTTATATAGATTTCTATATGGATCAAAATTTACACCTCCATGAAAATATACCTCAGAGTTACTCCAAACTTCAAGTATATTTTCTTTTCCTGTTTGTTGAATTACTTGTTGAAGTAAAGACAACATCCAAGAGGGAACTCCTGCAAAACTTGTTACATTTTCATTTATTGACTCATTAATAATTGCTTGAACTTTTTTTTCCCATTCAGATATTAGTGAAACTTTAGAACCAGGAGTGCTGCCTAATTCTGCCCAAAAAGGGAGATTATCTATTATAATTGCAGAAAGATCTCCATAATAGCTGCTATTGTCTTCATAAATATCTTTTGATCCACCTAATCTCAAACATTTGCCGGCAAGTAATTGAGAATTTATGTTATTGTTAAAATAAAGAGACAACATGTCTTTTCCAGCTTTGTAATGACAGTCTTCAAGAGACTCAAAACTTATAGGAATAAATTTACTTTTTGCATTAGTCGTACCACTAGATTTTGCAAACCACTTTATGGGTGTTCGCCAAAAAATATTTTGTTCCCCTTTACGATTTCTCTCTATGTCTTTATAAATATCCTCATATGCAACTATGGGCACTCTCTCTTTAAAATCGTTATAATGTCTAATAGTTTTAAAATCAAACTTTTTTCCAACTTCAGTATCTATTGAATACACCACAAGTTTTCTAAGAACTTCCTGCTGTACTTCTATAGGATAATCTTTAAAAAGTTCTATTTGACCTATCCTTCTTTTTAAAAAGAAAGATGCAACAGAATTAAAAATTGGAATTGGCATGGAATGTATATATTTATCATAAAAATAGTAAACATTAAACTATGTTCTCAGGAGTATTAAAAAAAATGACATCAATACATGATAATCCTGTAAGATATATTCTGGACTTCGACAACGACCTGTTATTTCTTAATCAAATAATTGGAAAAAATATAAAAATTCATAAAACAGGATATTGTTGTCTATCATGTTTTGAAAACTTGCAGATTTTTGCAAATGGATTTTGTAAAAAATGTTTTTTTGAATCACCAATGTCAGGAGACTGGATTATGAAACCTGAGTTGAGTAAAGCTCATTTAGAGATTGAAGATCGGGATATTTCCTATGAAAAGAAAGTTCAATTACAAAATCATATTGTATATCTATCTAAAACAAGTGGAATAAAAGTAGGTGTAACAAGATCAAATAATATGGCCACGAGATGGATTGATCAAGGAGCAATTGAGGCAATTGAATTAATTGAAGTTCCCAACAGATATCTAGCTGGTATTGCAGAAGTAAAATTGAAAGATAAGTTTTCTGATAAAACAAATTGGCGTAAAATGTTAACCAGTAATATAGATGAGGCAGACATTATGAATGATAAAAAGATTGCTTTAGATTCATTGGGATCTGAGTTTGAAGAGTTTTTTAAAACTGACAGTGAGGTTATGAAGTTTAACTATCAAATAGATAAATTGATTGATAGTGTGAAATCTATTAGTTTAAAAAAATCAGATAATATTGAAGGAAAATTAATTGGAATAAAAGGACAATATTTAATTTTTGACGACTCTAGTGTTTTTAATGTAAGATCAAATGAAGGTTATGTTGTAGATATTTCTATTTCTGATTAAATAACTGTTTAACTTCTTCATCATTTAAATCTCTATACTCTCCAATATTAATATCTAAATGAATATCCATTATTCTTATCCTTTTTAACTTTGTAACTCTGTATCCAAGTACTTCACACATTCTTCTAATCTGTCTATTTAATCCTTGGGTCAAGACAATTTTGAAACTATTTTCATGAATTTTTTTTACATGACATTTTCTAGTGAATCTACCCATAATTCTTACTCCCCGTCTCATTTTTTCAACAAACTCTATTGAAATTTTTTTATTTACGGTTACAATATATTCCTTTTCTTTTTTGTGTTCTGCACGAAGAACATTGTTAACAATATCACCATTGTTAGTCAATAAAATTAGACCTTCACTTTGTTTATCTATTCTCCCAATTGTAAAAAGTCTTTCTTTATGATTTATAAAATCAATAATATTATCTTTTACTTTTTCACTTCCAGTACATTCAATTCCAACAGGCTTATTAAAAGCTATGTAGACTTTCTTTTTGTCTTTATATTGTATTATTTCACCATCTACAGAAATTTCATCATCAATATTCACCTTTGATCCAAGTACTGATTTCACACCATTAATATAGACTCTTCCAGCAGATATATATTCATCTGCTTTTCTCCTTGAGCAAAACCCAACTTCACTTAAATACTTATTAATTCTTTTCTTTTCCAACTTAATTTAGTTTTAGTTCTTCACCTACCTTTAGATTGAATTTCTTTCTGAACATCCAAACAAATAGATACAGAAGAGGTGTATCTAAAATCGCAATTATTACTTTAAATAAAAAACCTGATATTATTAATACTAAAAATTTATCTTGAGGAAGTATCCCAAAGACAATAAGGAGTGATACGATAGTGAAAGTATCTACAAACTGAGAAGTAAAAGTTGAAAAATTATTTCTCAACCAAAGGTGCTTCCCTTTTGTTAATTTTTTCCAGAAATGATAAATTCTAATGTCAATAAATTGAGCAAATAAGTATGTTAACATTGATGCTAGTACTGCTAAAGGTGCATTGAGAAAAACACTATTAAAAGTAGCATCATCTATTGGAGATCCCTCAATAGCAGGAACTTGACTTGATATAAATATCAATCCAATTGAAAAAATTGAAGCAAATATTCCAGTAATTACAACTTGATCAGCTTTTTTTTGACCGTATATTTCAGATATTAAATCAGTAATTAAAAATGTCAAAGGATAGGGTAATATTCCTACTGATAATTCAAAAAGTTTAACTCCCATTAAATTTATATCAAAAGGATACCAGTAAAATATTTTAGTAAATATTAAATTTGAAGCTACAAGAGATGTAATAAATAATCCGGCAAGGATTAAGTATATATTGTTAGCTAAATATATTTTTTTGGCGTTCATTTATAGGACTTATGAGCAAAGTGTATTTTTCAATAGGATCAAACAAAGGTAATCGTTCTGGATTAATTAATGAAGCTATTGATAAGATTGATATTGCAATTGGAAGAGTTGAACTAAAATCAAATATTTATGAAACAAAATCATGGGGTTTCAATTCAAATAACTTCTACAACATTTGCTTATTGATTGAGTCAAGTATTTCACCAGATTTAATTTTAAATAAAATACTAATTATCGAAAAAGAAATGGGAAGGTTAAAAACAGGTGATCAATATAATGATAGATGTGTTGATATAGATATCTTATTTGTTGATGACATCATTGTAAACAGTAAAAATCTTATTATTCCTCATCCAAGAATACAGCTAAGAAAATTTGTTTTAACTCCAATGCTAGATTTAGCTCCAGATTTAATTCATCCAATTTTAAATAAATCGATTAGACAATTAGACCTGGAATGTGATGATAATGACCAACCAATAAAAATAGATTAGTTATAATTCGGTTTTATAGAAAAAATCCCAAAGCACTATTCCTGCTGCAACAGAAACATTTAAAGAATGCTTTGTTCCAACCTGAGGTATTTCAACAACTTCATCCGAAACATTAATTATATCATCTGAAATACCATCAACTTCGTTTCCAAATATAAAAGCATACTTAGTTCCTTTTACTGGAATAAATTTCTCAATCTTAAGAGATTCATCTGCCTGTTCGATTGAAATTATCTTAATATCCTTTTTCTGTAATTTTTTAATAGTCTCAATAATATCATCTGAATACTCCCAGTCAACAGAATCAGAAGAGCCTAAAGCAGTCTTCTCCATTCTAGAATTTTCAGGTGTTGCAGTATAACCAGAAATGATTATTTTTTCTATCAAAAATGAATCAGATGTTCTAAATATTGACCCAACATTATGAAGACTTCTAATGTTGTCAAGAATTACTATTGCAGAAGTTTTTTTTGATTTTTTAAACTCATCAATTGACTTTCTGTTAAGTTCAGTATTTTTTAATTTTCGCATTAGAGTAAAAATAAAAATATTTAAATTAGCACAAATAAATTTCAGTGACTAAAGCTATTAAAATCACCCCTTTAATGAAGCAGTATAATGATATTAAATTAAAATATCCCAATACTGTACTTTTATTTAGAGTAGGTGATTTTTATGAAACTTTTGGACAGGATGCAGTTCTAGCATCTAAAGTTTTAGGAATTGTTTTAACTAAAAGAGGGGCAGGTTCAACTAGTGAAACGGAATTAGCAGGTTTTCCTCATCATTCAATTGAGAATTATTTACCCAAATTAGTTAAGGCAGGTCATAGAGTTGCAATTTGTGATCAACTAGAAGATCCCAAACTTACCAAGAAGATTGTTAAAAGAGGTGTAATAGAAATCGTTACTCCTGGAATTGTGATAAATGATGGGGTTTTAGATCAGAAAAAAAATAATTATTTAGCATCTATATATTTTGAAAAAAATGAATGTGGAATTTCTTTTTTAGATGTTTCTACAGGAGACTTTTATATTTCTCAAGGAGACTTTAAGCTAATTGATCAGCTTATTTCAAACTTTTCTCCCAACGAAATTTTAGTTTCTAAACCTACAAAGAATAAGTTTAATGAATTAATAGGTAGTTCTTATAACGTTTACCCTCTTGATGATTGGGTATTTGACAGCTCTTATTCTAAAAATAAATTATTAGATCACTTTAATACAAAAAGTTTAAAAGGATTTGGTGTTGATGATATTCAACTTGGGATCACTGCTGCTGGGTCAATAATTCATTATTTAGATGATACGGAGCATAACAATTTAAGTCATATCTCAAACCTTCAAAGAATTTTTCCTGACTCCTATGTTTGGATGGATAAGTTCACAATGAAAAACCTTGAATTATTTAATTCAAATTCATTAAATGGGTTTAATCTTTCAGAAACAATTGATGATACAATCACAAGTATGGGGTCAAGGAGATTGAAAAACTGGATAGCATTTCCTTTAGTTGAAAAAAAAGAGATAAAGAATAGGCAGGAAATAGTTTCCTCAATAATTGAAGATAATGAGGTAAGTGATCTACTAGATATTAATCTAAATAAAATCTCAGATATCGAGAGGTTAATGTCTAAAATAGCTACTTATAAAATATCACCAAGAGAGTTGATACATCTTAAAAATTCTTTAGAAAGTGTTTATGAAATTAAACAATCCCTGTCTGATGTTTCGGGAACTTTAAAGAGTTATGGAAAGACTATACCTGTTTCAAATTCAATAGTTAAAGAGATAACAAAAACTTTAAAGGAAGATTCACCTGTATCAATATTAAAAGGTGACTTTATTAATGATAACTATTCAAATGAACTAGATGAATTAAGAGATATAAGATCCTCGGGAAAAGAATATTTAAATCAAATTCTGGAGAGGGAAACCGAGAAAACTAAAATACCCTCATTAAAAATATCTTTTAATAATGTCTTCGGTTACTATATTGAAGTAAGAAATACACATAAAGATAAAGTGCCTGAAGAGTGGATTAGGAAACAAACACTTGTAAATGCAGAAAGATATATCACACAGGAATTGAAAGAGTATGAAGAGAAGATAATTAATGCTGATGAAAAAATTAAAGATCTAGAACTTAAACTTTTTCTAAAACTTATAGATAAACTTCAAGATAATCTTACAACTTTAAAATTGATTTCTGAGAAAGTTTCAGTGATCGATATTTTAAATTCTTTTTCAAAAAGAGCTATTAAGTATAAATACATATGTCCAGAGATTATAGATAAAAAAAAGATAGAAATAACTCAAGGAAGACACCCAGTTATTGAGGCCAATCTTCCCCACGGAGAACGATATATTCCAAATGATATATTATTAGATAAAGAGCAGCAAATTATAATGATAACTGGACCTAATATGTCTGGTAAGTCAGCAATTCTTAGACAAACAGCATTAATTACAATCTTAGCACAAATAGGAAGTTTTGTTCCGGCTAAAGAAATGAAATTTTCAATAGTTGATAGAATTTTTACTAGGGTAGGAGCGAGTGATAATATATCAATGGGTGAATCAACATTTATGGTAGAGATGAATGAGACTGCATCAATTCTTAATAATCTTACCGATCATAGTTTGATATTACTAGATGAAATAGGAAGAGGTACAAGTACTTATGATGGAATATCAATAGCTTGGGCTATTGCAGAATTTCTTCATGAAAATAAAAACAATCCTCATGTTCTTTTTGCAACTCACTATCATGATCTTAATGAAATGGAATCTATTTTTAAAGGAATAAAAAACTTTAACGTAAGCGTTAAAGAGACAAAAGATGATGTTGTATTTCTCAGAAAACTAGTTAAAGGAGGCAGCAATCATAGCTTTGGAATTCATGTTGCAAAGATGGCAGGAATGCCAAAACTAGTTCTTGATTCTGCAAAAAATAAATTAAAATTGATGGAGAGAGCTTCGCCAAGTAAATTAAAAGGGGATAATAATGATGATAATTTTCAGCTTAGTTTCTTTGATGTAGAAGATCCAAAAATGCAAGAAATAAGAAAGATTATTGAAAATTTAGATATTGATAATTTGAGTCCAGTTGAAGCTTTAATAAAACTAAATCAAATAAAAAAAGAAATAAAAAATGAAGATTGATTTACATGGTAAAACACATCCTGAAGGTCTAGAGCTTATAGAGGAATATATGCTCTTAAATTCTGTTAAAGGGAGTGTAAGTCTTCATGTTGTTACCGGTAACTCTCCTTTAATGCAAAAAAAAATTATTGATCAAATATGTAAAAAGTATGGATTCTCATATTATATACCATCTCACAATCCAGGTGAAATATTTATTCAGTATGAAAAACTATAAAGTTCTGTTTCTTTTATTTTTTTTTATAGTTAACTCTTGCTCTAAAGAAGATGAGATAAATCAATTAAATGAGACAATAGTTAATCTCCAAAATGATATAGCACAACTTAATTCTCAGATTAATGATTATTCTTTTCAAGTAAATCAATTAATCTCTCAAAATAACACCTTATTAAATCAGGTTGAGAATGGATTAACTCAAAACAATGTTTTATCAAATCAAATAGATGATTTAAATAATCTCTTAAATGGTTTTCAGGATCAAATACAGGAATATGTAGTTCAAATAGAAGTGCTTACTGAATCAAATCAAATACTTCAAAGTGATAACAATAGTTTAACTACTCAAATAAACAATCTTCAAGATCAACTCTATACAATTCAGTCTCAAAGTGCTGTTGATGGACTTTATCTTTTTAATAAAATTGAAATACTTGAACCTCCATTTAGTGGAACAATGTGGGATCTTCCGGATTTAATTAAATCATCTGATTATACTATTTATTCTACATCTACCTATCAAGGAATAGAAACAAGATTGTTTTATGACAAATCTATTCCTGATTTCATAAATTATCCTGCACATGTTTATAAAGTTAATTTTGGTGATGACTTATCTGTTGATTTTGAAATTTATACTGAGTTTACTCAAGAGGAGGCTGAAAGTATTGAACAAAAATATGCTCCCTTAATTGGTCAACTTGGAAAGGATTTGAGAAAAAACATAAAATCTTTTGAATTTCTTAAGGGAGAAGAAGTGGCCTCAGCCCAAAGAACAGATGATCTTAATTATGCTAATATTACATTTCATACTGATTGGTTAACTAATATAGTTGAAACTAGGCCTGATGGAGATAAAACGGAAGAATTACTTATTCATGAATCAGCTCATCTTTCAATAGATCCCTATGTATATGGACAACAAGGATGGACTGATGCTGTTAATTTAGATGGAATTTTTCTATCTACATATGCAAAAGATAATCCAGATTCTGAAGACATAGCAGAGACATTTCAGGCTTATATTGCAGTAAAATATTACCCTGATAGAATCTCTAATTCTTTAAGAGACACTATCTTATCTGTGTGTCTTAATAGATTTAAATATTTTGATTCATTAAATTTAGATTTATCTATATATAAATAACTAAATTATTTTAAATTTGCTGTTCTGCGAAAGTAGCTCAGTTGGTAGAGCATCACCTTGCCAAGGTGGAGGTCGCGGGTTCAAATCCCGTCTTTCGCTCAAATTGCTCGAGTGGTGGAATTGGTAGACACGTTGGACTTAAAATCCAATGAGCAGTAATGTTCGTGCGGGTTCAAGTCCCGCCTCGAGTACAGAAAAGCCTCCTTTTAGGGGGCTTTTTAATTTACGTGTTTTATAATTATTCCTTATGGTGTTATAAATTTTAACTTTCAAGTTCAAGAAACTTCTTAATATTAATTTGGTCAAATTGCAATAAGCTTAACCTACTTAATAGATGAAGACATATTCTCGATTTTTTTTGTTGATTTTTTTATTTCTTTTTTTTATATCATGTAATCAAAAACCCAACCCAGTTGTCTTAAGTTCTAAAGATTTGTTTGCTCAAAAGTGTGCTTTGTGTCATGTAGCTCCAACAGTTGATGTACTTCCTAAACATCTTTGGACTAAATTTTTTCCTGAATTAGGCGCCAAAATGGGTGTCTTGGAATCTGGTTATAATCCATTGAAAGGAATGAATGTCAATGAAATAGATGCAGTAATTGAGTCAGAGTACTATACAAGGAATCAAATCGTTACTAATGAACAATGGACGCAATTAAAAGAATATATAATTCAAAATGCACCCGATAAGATTGATAATTATCAACGAAGTGAACATCAATTCAACAATCTTGATGCTTTTAAACCTAAGAAAATAAACTTGGATAATAATCCTGGAACCTTCATCACTTTGTTATCTTTTCAAAATGACGTCTTGTATTATGCAGACCTTTTTGGTGGATTTTATACGTATGATTTTAAATCTAATCAAAGTTCCGAATACAAAAGATTTGAGAATGCCATAGTATGGTACCAACAGTTAAAAAATGGAGATGAAATTTTTACAGAAATTGGAAAATTAGATCCAACGGAACAAAGACTTGGTAAACTTTGGATTCAAAAGGAAAATCAAGAAATAGAATTAATTGCAAGTGAACTCCATCGACCTGTTCATACTCTATCTCAAGACCTTAATAAGGATGGATCAATTGAACATACCATCTCAGAATTTGGTCATCTTACTGGAAGTATAAGCCAAATAACCTCAAATGGCACGTCAGATTTATTATGGCCAAACCCAGGAGCTATTCAGACTCAAATGCATGATGTAAATAAAGATGGTTTGATGGACTTAGTAAGTTTAGTTGCTCAAGGAGATGAAGCAATTGTTAGTTTTATTCAACAAAAAAATGGAGACTTTAAACCAGAATATTTAATGCGATATCCACCTAATTATGGTTCAAGCTGGTTTGAAATGAAGGATTTTGATGGTGATGGTGATTTAGATTTGATTACAGCTAATGGTGACAATGCTGATTTGACTTACACTCAAAAGCCGTATCATGGTATGAGAATTTCACTTAACGATGGAGATGGAAATTTTGAGGAAGCATTTTTTTATCAACTTAATGGAGCTACACGATTAGTAGCTGAAGATTTTGATCAAGATAATGATATTGATATTGCATTGGTGTCAACGTTTCCAGATTATGAAAATTACCCTGAAATGGCGTTTATTTATCTAGAAAACTTAGGTGATTTCAATTTTAAAGAGAATATTATTGAAGACGTGAATCTTGGAAGATGGTTTCTCCTAGATAAAGGAGACATAGATAACGATGGAGATATTGATATACTTATAAGCTCATTTACTTACACATTTAGTCCCGTTCCTGATGAATTTCAAAAAGCCTGGGAAGAAAATAATGTGGACTTAATACTCTTAGAAAATAATCTTTTTAATTACTAATTCTTTCTTTTTTTAAGAGTTGGGAAGTATTCCTAGTTGTCTTTTTATAAAATTACTTTTTAGATTTATTGATTAGAGCTTTAATCAATGGATTTGTAATGAACTCAATAGAAATAAACAGAAATAGTCCGCCACTAACTAAAACATGAATGACTGGTTTTAAATCAGTAATAAATTCACTAAATGAAGTTTTAGGCATATCCATTTGATCCCAAATTCCTTTTAAATAACCTGAGTATAACAATGAACCCCAAAAAACTAACAATGAAATGTGGAATAACCAAAAAGCAATATTTAATCTTTTCTTATACTTATTTAAAGAAAACTTGTTTTCTTTAGAAACTATATAAAAGATTGCTGCAATTAGTATTGTTGAATTTATACCTATGGTTGTTCCCATTGAATGAGCAACAGTTATATGAGTCCCATGTGTAAATAAATTAATTGTTGGAATTGAAATTAATAATGCTAAAACCAGATTAAGAAATATCCAAACATCAGTAGATAGAAGCCATTTATATGCTGGACTATTTATTTTCTGTTTTTGATTCAAGGATTTTCTCCAATTTAATATCATAGATCCAAGAATAATCCATTCAGTCATAGATATTCCATATGCTAAAATTCGAATCCATGGTTTATGAGGTATAATATATGTATGATGTGCCCATCCAAACATTAAATTTGTTAGTCCTAAAAAATAAAAGAAGAATGCAATTTTACCCTTAGCTATTCTGTCATCACCTTTTATTTTACTCATTACGTAAATAGCTGTTCCATAAATAAGCATATTCCAGGAGCCAACGATACCCCCATAGGATTTCCATTGTACTGTTATATCCTTAATAACATCACCTTTAAAAAATGAAAATATCCATAAGTGTGCCTCTGAATATGTTATTATCATAAATAAAATACCCGTCATCCACATCCACAAATAAACAGGACCAAAAACTATTTTTTTTATGATAGTTTGATAGTAATTTATTGCAAACAAAAGCCAACCTATAATAATTGGAAAAAATAATAGAGGATTATAAGTCATGTATTCTCGACCACCCATATTATTTGTTAATATGGAAATCAAAATTAATATTCCAGTTAGTCCAAAAATAATAATATGTGCTTTTTCAAGTTTTGGAAACGCAAGTTTATTGTCAATAGAAATAAAATAGTAAATGCAACCAGTAGCTGTTAAAATTATCCATGAAATAACCATTGTTACATGCAATTCTCTCATCTGAGAAAATGGAATTATTTCTTTAAGAAATTCAGGAACCATATATTGAGCTCCTGCTAGTAATCCAAAAAGTAGACCAAGTTTAAGTGAAATAATTCCTAATATCAGAAAACTAAAATGTGTTTTTTTATTCATCTTGTCTTATCCCTTATTTTAATATTTCCATACCATGTTTTTTCAACATCTTTGTTTGGATAAAAGCCACTTTCATTTAACGATTTAAAAAACTCTAATAGATCCTGTTGCTCTTGATCACTGAAACTGTATACTGGCATCGACTCTATACCAGCATTTAGAAAACTCTTTACTCCGTCACCATATCTACTGTAAACATTTGTTAGATCAGGACCTAAATAACCACCTAGACCATATATTTGGTGACAAGATGTACAATTATTTTTTTGCCAAAGCGCTTTACCCTTTATTGCGCTTGTGTTCATCCTAGTTGAATTTATATTTTCAGTACCACTTGTGTATACAGTATAAGTATGTACTGTAAAAAGAAGGATAAGAATTATAAAAACAGATAAATTTTGTTTTTGCTCATTCATTTGTAATGAAACAAATTAATAGAGTCTAGATGATAATTAATATGATTTTTATCATCCTTTTATCAGAAAAACTTAAACTTTTATAAAACCTTATCTAACTAACTCAAATATTTGAAAGAAATATTTTTCTCTACTGTTTCTGATAAGCTATGATGTACTGGACAATTATAAGCCGCTCTTTCTAAAATAGTTTTAGTTTTAGAATCGTATTCTTTTGGAAAAGTTAAATCAATATGAATTTTAGAAATTCTTCTAGGGTTAATTCCCATTGTTTTTTTAACAATAGCAGAAGTGCCTTTAATATCTACATCATCTTTTTCAACAGCAATTGCCATAATAGTTAAAATACAGCTAGCTAAAGCAGAACATACCATATCCGTTGGTGAAAAAGTTTCTCCAAGTCCATGATTGTCTTTTGGAGCATCCGTGCTTATTTTTGATCCAGAATCTAAATGAGTGGCAGTGGTTCTTAAATTACCTTGGTATTTAATTTCAAATGTGTTCAAAATATAACTTTTTATTGTTTAGATCTCTTTCCCTTTTCTTTAATACTTTCTTTAGCCATTCCAATATGTACTAAATGATGTTTAGTATGCCAAGCATACATGCCAACATGTTCGTGCAGAATAATATTTTTATCTCTTACAGAGTGATAATAGGTTTTATTAAAATCATCCTCGGATATTGTCTTTAAAAGGCTAACCCACTTTGCATGAATACCCTCTATTACATTTAAACTATCCTCTACATCTAAAACATTTGATTCGGGTGTGGTTAAAAATTCACTTACTTCATACATCTTTACATTTGGATTGACTTCTAACAAAGCATGTTTTGTCCTAAGAAAAGCATAAGTATGAGTATCACAATAATGATGAATAATTTGAGCAATATTCATTCCACCTTTTCTATAGGTTTTTTTAAAGTCTGTTTTATCAAGTCCTTTTACTGAATTTCTTAGATTATTCGCAAATGACTCAAGTGTCTTAATGTCCTCGACAGTTCTCGAAAAATTAAATTCAAGAATTGCTTTATATTTTCCAATTGGAAATTTTAATTTTTCAATATTACTTTCCATAATAAGTTCTAGTTTAGATTTGAGTAATCATTAATTAAAGTGTCTACAATTTCTTTTGATTCATCCTTGTAATCAATTTTAAAAATAGACGGTGAATCTACCCATTTTGAAATAGTTGCTAAATTTTTTTGTGAAAATCTATCAATAATCGTAACGCCTTCTTTCATAAGTGCTGCAGCATTAAACTGCTGTTCTATCTGAGCTTCAACAGGTACTACAAGCATTGGTTTTCCAAGAAATATAGCTTCTGAGGTGGTAGCAAAGCCCCCGGCGCACACAATTCCATAGCATGAAGCAAATTTTTTCAAAAACAATTCTTCTGATAACGGTTCAATATTAACTCCAGAGATTTGTTGTGATTTTGTATCAGGAGAAAAAATTGTCCATTTTTTATCTTGAGGAAGTTGTTTAATCAATTCAATAAGTTTATTAGCAGAATAAGTAGGTAAATAAATAATTATCTCATTGCTCTCGGTAATTTTTAACTTCCTTACTTTATCTCTAATAATTGGAAAAAAGATCCTATCTGCATATTTCTTATAATGATATCCATACCCTAGAGTGGAAGGAATTATATATTTTATTGCAAACAAAACTAGTCTTGAATAACTGATAGGTTTAGGAATATTCTTCAAGCTCATTGAGTATTGATTTGTCAATTCAAAACATTTTACTCTTTTAAAAAGTGAAGACCATGCTGAAACAGGTTCAAAATCATTTATGATTAAATCGTATTTTTTAATTGGACATGAGAGAACCTCTTTAATGAATCTTGGATAGTTGTTTAAAAAGATTGTTTTTAACCAGTTAACTGCTCCAGAGTCAGTATAAAAAAAAGTAAGTCCATTGTAATGATTAATAGGCTTTTCTTCAAGTAAAAAATCATTCTTAGGACCACTAGTTATAATGTCTAAGTCAGCAACTTTCTTTAATCTTGGTATTATGCTTTGAGCTCTGGCTAAATGACCGTTTCCAGTAGTTTGAATAGCGTATAGGATTTTCATTAATCCTGGAGGATTTTAAACTCTGCTATTAAATCTTTATAAAGCTCTTTGTTCGTCATTTCAATTCGTGCACCTTCCTCTTTTTTAAACTCATCTTCAGATCGAGTATGCATATATATAGACCATTTATTATCTACATATTCTAAAGAAGATAAACTTTCAAGCCAATCCCCAGAGTTCATGTAAATGACCTCTTCACCATTAACATTAAAGGATTCAATTTTTGGACTATGAATATGACCACATACAACATATTTATATCCATTTTTGTGAGCAGTTTCAGCAGCAACTCTTTCAAAATTACTAAAATATTGAATTGCAGTTTTGACATTGGCTTTTATAGTTTTTGAAAAATTCAATCTTTTGCGACCCATAGGTTTCATTACATTTTTATTAAGCCAACTATTAAACATTATCATATAATCATAAAGGAATGAAGCAAGTTTTGTTATCCAGGCAGTTTGAATAGAAAAATCAAAAACATCACCATGAAACAGCCATACTTTACCTTCTTCAGTATCTAAAACAACCTGGTTGACTATTTGGAAATTTTTAATCTTATAATTCAAAAATTTTCTTAATAATTCATCATGATTTCCAACTACATAATGTATTTCTTTACCTTGAGAAATAAGGTCAAGAATATGCTTTACAACTTTCATGTGAGAGTTAGGCCAAAACTTTTTATTAAATAGCATGATATCAACAAAGTCTCCATTGATAACAATTTTTTTTGCTTCAACTGTTTTTAGATAAGCTAAAACTTCATCAGCCTCAGACCCATATATGCCAAGATGTAAATCGGAAATAACGAGAATATCAAGATTACGTTTCACTTGTTTTAATATTTAATGAAAGATAATTTATGTCTACATAAAAGCTTGAAGCTTCATAGCTAACCCCTGATCACCTTTAATTTTGAGTTTACCACTCATAACAGCCATCATTGGATTTACTTTACCATTTTTAAGATCTTCCATTAAAGAACCAGCCATTGTAATTGTACAGTCTGCTTCCATATCCTCTAACAATATCTTGTTTTCAGAACCTGTTCCATCAATGCAGATAGAATTTCCATCAATCTCAAATTTTATTGTACCACCAATTGGTGCAGCATTTTTAGCTTTAGATTGAAAGTTTGCAAGTATATTTTCTTTGTCCATAATTTTTTCGTTATTCGTGTAAAGGTAATAATTAAAATAATTTTATTTAGATTAGCATTTATTATAAAAAAATATGAGCTATAAAGTTAAAAAAGCAGCAGTACTTGGATCTGGAGTTATGGGTTCTGGAATTGCTTGTCACCTTGCAAATGTTGGTATTGATGTTTTAATGCTGGATATCCAACCTAAGGATAAGTCAATTAAAAATAAAAATATTATTGCAGAAGAATCTTTAAAGAACGCAATAAAATCTAGACCAAATCCTCTGTATAAAAAAGAATATGCTAAAAGAATTACCACAGGAAACTTTGAAGATGATTTTGAAAAGATTAAAGATGTAGATTGGATAATTGAAGTAATTGTAGAAAATCTGGAAATCAAAAAAACAGTTTTTGAAAAAGTTGAAAAATTTAAATCGGATCATGCTTTTGTAACTTCAAATACATCTAGTATTCCTATATCACTATTATGTGAAGGAAGATCAGATAATTTTAAATCTAAATTTTGTGGAACTCACTTTTTTAACCCTCCTAGATATTTGAGATTATTTGAGGTTATTCCTCATACTGAGACTGACCCTTCTTTAACTTCATTTTTAATGGAATTTGGAGATCTTGTTCTTGGAAAACAAACTGTTCTTTGTAAAGATACCCCAGGATTTATCGGAAATAGAATTGGTGTAATGTCTGGAATTAAAGTACTTCAACTTACTGAAAAATATAATTTTACTATTGAGGAAGTTGATTTATTGACTGGAACTGTTATTGGTCACCCTAGCTCAGGATCTTTTAGACTTCAAGACATTGTAGGTCTAGATACTAGTGATAAGGTGACAAATTTTTTAGTTGATAATGTTAAAAATGATACTTTTTACAATAAACTTAAAGATCAACCTGAAAATAAATCATTTAAATTTTTAATTGATAACAATTTTTTAGGAAATAAAACAGGTAAAGGTTATTACGAAAAGACAAAAGAGAAAGATGAAAATGGAAAGACAATAATAAATGCTCTTGATCTTGAAACAAATACATACAGAAAATCAATTAAACCCAATCTTCCTGAGATAAAAGAGGCTAAATCCATTGAGCTTTTTGATCGCAGACTTAAATTTTTAGTTGAAGGTGATTCGAATTCAGGTAAGTTTTATAGAGAGTATTATTCGTGCCTTCTTTCATACGCAGCAATGAGTGTTCCTGAGATTGCAGATGAATATTATCAGATAGATGATGCTTTAAGAACTGGTTATGCATGGAATCATGGTCCTTTTGAACTTTGGGATAATCTAGGATTAGATTTTGCAATTGACATGATAAAAGGGTGTGGTGATGAAGTTCCAAATTGGATTACAGAAATGAAAAATTCAGGAGCTGAATCATTCTATAAATTTGAAGGTGGTAAGAAAAAATATTTTGATTTGAAGTCAAAGAAATATATTAATGTCCCAAGTGCTGAGTCATTTTTCTTACTTGATGCGTACAGAGAAAACAATGAGATTTTAAGAAATTCTGAATGTACAGTTCATGACATTGGAGACGGGGTTATGTGTATCGAATTTCAAACAAAAGGAAATTCAATTGGAGAGGGAATTGCAAAAGGAGTTAATGAAGCAATTGATATTGCAGAAAAAGATGGTTGGAATGGAATTGTTATTGGTAATAATGATAAACAATTTTCTGTTGGGGCCAATCTTATGAATATTGGGATGATGGCAATGCAACAAAACTATGATGAAATTGAAGAGTTTTTAGCTGGGTTTCAAAAAATATTAATGAAAATGAGAACTTGTAATGTTCCTATAGTTGCTGCAACTCATGGTTTTGTTATGGGTGGTGGACTTGAGGTTGCAATTCATTGTGATGCCGGAATATATGCCTCTGAATCATATATTGGTTTAGTAGAGGCTGGTGTTGGTCTTATTCCAGGTGGTGGAGGAACAAAAGAGATGGCAATGAGAGCATCTGATTCTTTTAATACAGGAGATGTAAAAATGCCTTCTTTAATTGATCACTTTAAATCAATTGCTATGGGATCTGTCTCAACATCTGCACATGAGGCTTTCGATCTTCATTACTTAAATTCAAACAGAGATTTTATTTGTATGAATAGAATGAGAAATATTGCAATGGCAAAGGATAAAGTTCTAAGTCTAAAAACAGGATATATTCCACCATCTTCTAGACAGGATATTGAAGTTCTTGGAAGAGCAGGATTGTCTACATTATACTCTGCAATTAATGAATTTAAACTTGGTAACTATATGTCAGATCATGATGTTGAAGTTTCAAGAAAAATTGCATATGTAATGTGTGGAGGTGATTTAACTTATTCTCAAAATGTAAGCGAAGAATACCTTTTAGATCTTGAAAGAGAAAATTTTATGAGTTTACTTGGTAATCAAAAAACTCTAGACAGAATTCAATACATGTTAATGAATAAAAAACCTTTAAGAAATTAATTATGGAAGCATATATAGTAGCTGGTTATAGATCAGCAATTGGTAAAGCAAAAAGAGGTGGTTTTAAAAATTATAGAACCGATGATCTTGCAGTAGATGTGATCAAACATCTTTCAAGTCAAGTCCCAGAACTTGATACTACAAAAGTTGATGATGTAATTGTAGGATGTGCTAATCCTGAGGGAGAACAAGGTCTTCAGGTAGCAAGATTAATATCTGCAAGAGCTCTTGGTAAAGAAGTTCCAGGTGTAACAATTAACAGATATTGTGCTTCAGGTCTTGAGGCTATTTCAATGGCAGTAAGTAAAGTTAGAGCAGGATTTGGTGATATATTTATTGCAGGTGGGATTGAAAGTATGAGTTTATTACCAATGACTGGTTATAAGTTAGCACCTAGTTATCAGGCTAATCTTGAAAACATGAATTACCATATTGGAATGGGACACACCGCGGAGGCAGTTGCAGAAAAATACAAAATTACAAGAGAAGCATCAGATAAATTTTCATATGAGTCTCATGTCAAAGCTGCAAATGCAATTGATAATGGTTATTTTAAAGATCAAATAGTTCCTGTAACTGTTGAAGAAGTATTTGTTAAAGATGGTAAAAGAGTTTCTAAATCTCACACTGTTGATATGGATGAAGGTGTTAGAAGAGAAACAACAATTGAAGCTTTAGCAAAACTAAGACCAGCTTTTAAACTTGGAGGAATTGTAACTGCAGGTAGTTCATCTCAAATGTCAGATGGTGCAGCTTTTGTTCTAGTAATGTCTGAAGAGATGGTAAAACAACTTGGGGTAAAACCAATTGCAAGAATGGTAACATGTACCTCAGGTGGTGTTGATCCTTTATATATGGGAATAGGGCCTGTCGAGGCAATCCCTAAAGCTTTAAAACAAGCAGGATTAAAATTATCTGATATTGAACAAACAGAATTAAATGAGGCTTTTGCAGCACAGGCGCTTGCTGTTATTCAAGAGAGTGGTCTTGACCCTGAAACTGTAAATGTTAATGGAGGAGCTATTGCTCTTGGTCATCCTTTAGGTTGTACAGGGGCTAAACTTTCAATTCAATTACTAGATGAAATGAAAAGAAGAAATCAAAAGTATGGAATGGTAACTGCATGTGTTGGTGGTGGACAGGGAATAGCAGGTATTTATGAAAGGCTTTAAACCTTTTTAACAACATAAGTTACAACTCCCCATACTATAAATTCATTTTCTTCGGTTACCTTAATCGGATCATAATTTTTGTTTTCCGGAATTAGATATATATGATCCTTTTCAATTTTTACTCTTTTTACAGTAAAATCTCCATTTAAATAGCAGACTGCAATTTTATTGTTTTTTAATTCTTCGCTTCTGTCAATCACTAAAATATCTCCATCATCTAAACCTGCATCTTTCATCGATTCTCCTGATACTTTTGCATAGAACGTGGCCTCTTTATTCTTAACGACTACCTTTTCAAGACTAATTCTTGACTCTTCAAAATCACTTGCTGGTGATGGAAACCCAGCCGATATTCCATCCTCAATAAATAAACTATTTAAAGAGTCGTTATCATTAGGTTTGAATATTTTAATATTATTGTTTTTAGTCATATTCTATTTAACAATTAAAACTTCATCAATCTCAGTTGTGTAATTTCTTGATAGTTTTTGTCTCTTCATTTTCCATATTCTTTTTTGATCTTGACTGGCTAGCCTTACCTTATAAAGTCCATATTTATTATCAATGCTATCAATGCTTCTCATTAGCTTTTTTTGTTTATCAATATTTTGGTCAAATAAGCTAAATTGATGATTAGATTGTGGAGATAAACCCATTAGTATTATCCCTGCTTTTTTATATGATTTATTTTTAGAATAAATTTTATTTAAAAGTTTTACAGCGAATTTGCTTATTTCAATACTTGAGTTTGTTGAAAAAGGGAGTGATCCAGTTAAACTGAAATGGTATTTGTCATCGTTTTGTTTGAAAGGATTACTTCGAATAAAAACAGAGATCATATTACATTCACTATTCTGTCTTCTAAGTTTTTTAGAAGCAACTACAGAGAATGTTGTAATTCTTTCAATAAGATCATTAAGTGATGAAATTTCAGATTCAAAACTTCTAGTAGTAGCAATAGATTTTTTATCAATTTTTCCTTCTTCAATATTAAGAGTAGGAATCCCTTCAAGTTCTTTTTTGAGTTTTAATCCTATTATACTCATATTTTTTTTGACCCATTGATCAGGAAGATTCACAAAGTCCATTCCAGACTTTACATTAACCCTCAATAGTTTTTTTTCATTTTGAAAGCCAATACCCCATATATTTCCAGCAGAAATATTTTTTAAAGCTTTTATACGTTTCTCATTATTATTAATTGAATAGAAACCATTTGTTCTGGTGGAATATTTTTTTGCAATTCTATTTGCAACTTTTGCAAGTGACTTAGTTGGCGCTAAACCTATTGAAACAGGTATGCCTGTCCATTTCAAGATTGTTTTTATAATATCTCTACATTTTTCATTAGTCTCATCTTCAGAGAATCCATCAAATTTTATAAACGCTTCATCAATACTGTAGATTTCTACATCTGGCACATAGCGAGATATTATAGACATTACCCTATTACTTATATCTCCATACAAAGTAAAGTTAGATGAGAAGATTTGAACTTTGTTTTTTTGAAAAACTTCTTTGTATTTAAATGCTGGAGCTCCCATTGGAATACCGAGAGATTTAGCTTCATTACTTCTAGCTATTACACAGCCATCATTATTAGATAGAATTACAACAGGTTTGCCATTTAAATGAGGTTGAAAAACTCTTTCACAAGAAGCATAAAAATTATTACAATCAATTAGGGCAAACATGATACAAAAATCTAAAAATTATTAAGAAACATAGAAAACAAGTTGTAATTTTATTAACTATATAACATTGAATGGACAAATTCTCATTTCTTAATTCAGCTCATACAAGTTTTTTTGCAGAAATGTATGATCAGTACCTAGAATCACCTGATAGTTTAGAGCCTAGTTGGAAAGCTTTTTTTCAAGGATTTGACTTTGGATTAGAGAATGCGAATATTACAGTTGAAGAGAAGAGATTTGAAGTACCTGAAAATATAAAAAAAGAATTTCAGGTTGTTAATTTAATTGATGCTTATAGAAAAAGAGGACACCTATTTACGGTTACAAATCCAGTAAGAGAGAGAAGGAAATATTTACCAACGTTAGATATAGAAAATTTCGGGTTAGAAAATAATGATCTTGAATTAGTTTTTAGTGCAGGGGAAATAGTTGGGATAGGAGCAGATAAATTAAAGAATATAATTGATCACTTAAAAAGAATATACTGCGATTCAATTGGTATTGAGTATATGTATATAAGAGACCCAGATAGAGTTAAGTGGATTCAGAATCAAATTAATGTAAATGGAAATCATCCAAATTTTTCAAAGGAGGAAAAACTACAGATTCTAGAAAGTCTGAATAAGGCATATACTTTTGAAAATTTTTTACAAAAGAAATATGTTGGACAAAAAAGATTTTCTCTTGAAGGAGGAGAGTCTTTAATACCAGCTATAGACTTTCTAATTAATTCTGCTGCTGAAAAAGGTGTTGAGGAATTTATAATGGGTATGTCTCATAGAGGAAGATTAAATACTCTAGTAAACATCTTTGGTAAGTCAAGTAGAGATATTTTTGATGAGTTTGAAGGGAAAGACTACGAAGAAGATACATTTGATGGTGATGTTAAATATCATCTTGGTTGGACATCAGAGAGAACTACTTCATCGGGTAAGAAGATTAATATGAATTTAGCACCAAACCCTTCTCATCTTGAGTCAGTTGATCCGATAGTACAGGGTATAGCTAGAGCTAAATTAGAAAATGACTTTGATAATAAGACAAATAAAGTTTTACCAATAATTGTTCATGGTGATGCTGCGGTTGCTGGTCAAGGTTTAGTTTATGAAGTAATTCAAATGTCAAGATTAAAAGGGTATACTACTGGTGGAACAATCCATTTGATCGTTAATAATCAAGTTGGATTTACTACAAATTATCTTGATGCTAGATCAAGTACTTATTGTACTGATGTCGGTAAGGTAACTTTATCTCCAGTTCTTCATGTTAATTCTGATGATGTTGAAGCAGTTATTCATGCAGTAACCTTTGCTTTAGAATTTAGAAATGAATTTAACAGAGATGTTTTTATTGATTTACTTGGATACAGAAAGTATGGGCACAATGAAGGAGATGAGCCAAGATTTACTCAACCTAAATTATATAAATTCATTTCATCACACCCCAACCCAAGAGATATATATGCTTCTAAATTAATTGAGCAAGGATTGATTGAAAAACAACATATTTCTAAAATTGAATCTGAATATTTTTCTGAGTTAGAAGAAGAATTAACTGACTCAAAGAAAAAAGATAAAACTAAAATCACTCCTTTTATGGAAGAGGTATGGGATGGTTTCAAGAGAGTTGATGGAAAAAAGATGTTGGAGGATTTTAACACTGGGGCTAAAAAGAGTGATATAATTAATGTTGCAAAATCCATAACTCGTCTTCCAAATAAAGCATTTTTACGCAAAGTTGTTAAACTCTTTAATTCAAGAGAAAAATTAGTTTTTGAAAATGGAAAGGTAGATTGGGCTATGGCTGAATTACTTGCTTATGGTACATTGATGACTGAAGGTTTTAATATAAGAATCTCAGGTCAAGATGTTGAGAGAGGTACATTTTCTCATAGACATGCAGTTCTAAAATCTGAAGAATCTGAGGAGGAGTATTTACCTCTTAATAGTATAGAATCAAAAAACAAGGGAGTATTTAAAATATATAATTCACTTCTATCAGAATATGGAGTTCTTGGTTTTGATTATGGATATGCGTTAGCTAGTCCAAAATGTTTAACAATCTGGGAAGCTCAGTTTGGAGACTTTTCTAATGGTGCTCAAATTATAATTGATCAATATATTTCATCAGCAGAAGATAAATGGAAATTACAAAATGGAATAGTTCTTTATCTTCCTCATGGCTACGAAGGCCAAGGGGCTGAGCATTCCTCTGCCAGAATGGAACGTTATTTACAGCTATGTGCTAAAGACAACATGTATGCTGCTAATTGTACAACTCCATCAAATCTTTTTCACCTTTTAAGAAGACAGATGCTTACTACTTTTAGAAAGCCTTTAATTTTATTCACTCCTAAAAGTTTACTAAGACACTCTAAAGTTATATCTGAAATAGATGAGTTAAGTACATCAAAATTTTTACCAATAATAACTGACCAAGATATTGACCCTAAAAAAGCAGACTCTTTAGTTTTCTGTTCAGGTAAATTTTATTTTGATCTTCTAGACTACAGAGAAAAGAATAATATTAAAAATGTAGCTATTGTTAGACTCGAACAATTATTTCCTTTACCTATGGATTTAATTAATACTGAAATTAAAAAATTCTCAAACGCAAAAGATATAGTTTGGGCTCAGGAGGAGCCAAAAAATATGGGAGCTTGGAGTCATATTCAAATGCATTTGCCAGCTTCAAATAAATTTAGACCTGCTACAAGAAGATTTTATGGTTCTACTGCTTCAGGAAGTTACACTAGGTTTGAAAAAAGACATAATCAGGTTATAGAATATGTTTTTGATAAACAAAAAAATAATTTTAGAAATTAAATTCTAAAAGATCCCTGCATCTTCAAAGCTTTTCTTGATTGAATTAAACGTAACTTTTGCAGCTTCCTCATTATCCATGTTGTTGAGATCTTTATTAAAAGGTTCAGCACTTATAGTCCCTTCATATCCAATTTCTTCTAAAAAATTTAAAAAAGGAGTAGTATTTATTAATCCTGTTTTGCCTGGAAGTTCCCTCTCCAAGTCAATTTGTTCATCTTGACTTCTTCCTTTGACTGCATCATTTAATTGACACATAATTATGTCATTTTTATTTAAGAATCTTAGATCATCAACTGAATGATTTGCACAATATAAATGAAAAGTATCTAGCTGGTATCCAACATTATTTTCATCAATAGCATCAATTAATTCTCTTAATTCATTAATTGTTCTAATAAATGAAAATTGATCTCTAGCCATCAATGTTTTTGGTGCAACAAATTCTAATCCAAGCTTCATACCATTATCTCCAATTATTTTTGCACACTCTTTAAGTCTTGACTTATGTGTCTCAAAATTTTTTAAATATGTTAAATCATTATTTGTAGGCATTATCCATCTACAGAATCCTTTTGATTCAATCTTTTTCATAGTATTACAATAATCTTTGAGAACCTTTATACCATCATTAAAAACAGAATTTGTTTGAGAAAAATCAACAGGTAATATACACACATCAAATGATACAGAATTACTTTTCATCATTCCCATATAATCATTTAATTCTAAATCACTCATCTTCTTTAAATCATTTATTAATGGGTAGATTGAATCAAAATTATTTTTTATTGCAAGATTGATTAACTCGTAGGCATTAACATTAATACCCACAGATCCAGGCATTAAACTTATTTTTATTTTTCTGTTTGGAAATTTATTTATTGAATATAAGTTTTCACTTAACGATAATAAACCCAGAGTTGCTATAGATGACGACTTTAGAAAACCTCTTCTGTTTTGCATTTATTTTATTTATTAAGATAATGATTATTTAAATAGTTTCAATTTTATGATTAATTTTGATAACTTAAAACTAGCTAAAAAGTACTGATGGTCCTCGAAATGAAAATTCCTTCCCCAGGAGAGTCTATAACAGAAGTTGAAATTTCTCAATGGTTAGTTAAAGATGGTGATGTAGTTACAAAAGATCAAACAATTGCTGAGATAGATTCTGATAAAGCTACTTTAGATTTACCTGCTGAAGCATCTGGAAAAATTACTTTAAAAGCAGAAGAAGGAGATTTAATGGCTGTTGGAGATATTGTCTGCTTAATAGATACAACTGTAGCTTCTGATTCCAAACCTCTAATTAAAGAACCTGTAATTGAAGTAGCAAAAGAAGATAAAAAGGTTGATTTAGTTGAAGATGATGGAATAAGTATTACTCCTCTTGCAAGAAATATTGCTTCAGATAAAGGAATTGATATAAATGAAATTAAAGCTAAGGGTGATAAAATTACTAAAGATGATGTTTTAAAAATTGTGCCTGCAATGGGATCATCAAATGATGAAGGAAGAAGTGAGAATAGGGAAAAACTTTCAATGTTAAGAAGAAAGGTTGCAGAGAGATTAGTCTCTGTTAAAAATGAAACTGCAATGTTAACTACCTTTAATGAGGCAGACTTGTCAAATATATTTGAACTTAGAAAAAAGTATAAAGAAGCATTTTCTCAAAAACATGGAGTAGGCCTAGGCTTCATGAGTTTTTTTACAAAGGCAGTAACTAGAGCTCTTGAATTATATCCAGATGTTAATTCAATGATTGATGGTAACGAAAAAATTTCATTTAATTATTGTGATATAAGCATTGCCGTTTCAGGTCCTAAAGGTTTAATGACACCAATATTAAGAAACTCTCAAAATCTATCTTTCGCAGCAGTTGAACAAGAAATAAAAAGACTTGCAGATCATGTAAGAAATAAGACAATCACAGTTGATGATTTGACCGGAGGAACATTTACTATTTCTAATGGTGGTGTTTTTGGTTCAATGCTATCTACTCCTATTATAAATCCTCCTCAATCTGGAATACTAGGAATGCATAATATAATTCAAAGACCTGTAGCTATTGATGGTAAAGTTGAAATAAGACCTATGATGTATCTAGCTTTGTCTTATGATCATAGAATTATAGATGGTAACCAATCTGTTGGATTTTTAATAGCTGTTAAAGAAGGTGTTGAAGATCCAGAGAATATTCTCATGGACGGTAAAGTTGAAAAACATTTAGGACTTAATTAATTGATTGATACTCATACCCATTTATATCTTGAACAATTTAGAGATGATATTGATGATGTCATCTCTAGGGCAAAAGCTGTAGGTGTAGAAAAATTTTATCTTCCTTCTATAAGTTCAAAATATAATAAGAGCATGCACGATCTGGAAAAAAAATTCCCAGATGATATTTTTTGTATGATTGGTTTGCACCCTTGTTCTGTTGATGATAATTTTGACTTAGAATTAGATTTTGTAAAGAAAAAAATTAAAGAACATAACTATAAAGCAATTGGAGAGATTGGTATTGATCTTTTTCATGAAAAAAAATATTTTGATCAGCAAGTTATTGCATTTGAACAGCAAATTAAATTAGCTATTGAGAATGACCTACCAATAGTTATTCATTCAAGAGATTCTTTTGATGAAATTTTTGAAGTTTTAGAAAAATTTAAATGTGAAAAATTAAGAGGAATTTTTCATTGTTTTACTGGAAATATTGATCAAGCACGCAGAATTATAGATTTGAATTTTCATCTAGGTATTGGAGGTGTATTAACATTTAAGAATGGAAAAATATCTGAATTTCTCAATGAAATTCCAATAAATAAAATTGTTTTGGAAACAGACTCACCTTACCTGGCTCCTTCACCTTACCGTGGAACTAGAAATGAGAGTTCATATTTAAAAATAATTGCAGATAAACTAGCAGAAATTTATAATTTAAAAATTGATGAAATCTCTAAAATAACTCAACAAAATTCAATTAAAGTTTTTGGAGATTAATTTATTAAACCTAGAGAGGTGGCCGAGTGGTTTAAGGCGCGCGCTTGGAAAGCGTGTATTCTGAGAAATTGGAATCGAGGGTTCGAATCCCTTCCTCTCTGCTAAGTAGGAATTAACTTTTTTCCTTATTATATTTATCCATTACAATTAGACATATAAGTGTCAAAATTTAATTTTAAAATTTTAAAATGCAAACCATCAAATCTTTAAGTGATATATTCAAACTGTGTTTAACTTTTATTGCGTTACTCGTAGGTGCAATCTTTTTTTTAAGTTGTAATCCTACTCAGAGTACAGATTTATGGCCTAGTTTGGATTCTTTACCATTAGATCCTGATATTGAAGCTCAAATTGATGAAATACTTCCTAAACTTACTTTAGAGCAAAAGGTTGGACAAGTTATTCAGGGTGATACTGGGTCTTTAACTCCTGAGGATGTAAAAAAATATAGACTAGGATCTGTGTTAAGTGGAGGAAATTCTGCTCCAGGTCCATTACCATATGCTGAAACAGAAGCTTGGCTTGAAATGGCTGACAAATATTATAATGCATCCATTGATGATGAAGGTGTTGAAATAGCTATACCAATTATATGGGGAATTGATGCTGTGCATGGACATGCAAATTTAAAAGGTTCAATAATTTTCCCTCATAATATAGGTCTTGGTGCAATGAATAATCCAGATTTAATTGAAGAAATTGCAAGTGTTACTGCACATGAATTAACTGTATCCGGTCATGATTGGACTTTTGCTCCAACATTAGCTGTTCCTCAAGATTTGAGATGGGGTAGAAGTTATGAAGGATTCTCTGAAAATCCTGATATTGTTAAGTCTTATGGAGATCGAATTGTGATTGGTTTGCAAGGACAATTTGGTTCAGAAGATTTCATGGGAAATGGTAAAGTAATTTCAAGTGCAAAGCATTTCTTAGCTGATGGTGCTACTGAAAATGGAGTAGATCAAGGAGATGCCTTAATCAGTGAAAAAGAATTAAGTCAGGTTCATGCTGCTGGATATTACAGTTCGATCCCTGCAGGTGTTCAAACTGTAATGGCTTCTTTTTCTAGTTGGCAGGGAAGAAAACTCCATGGTGATAAAGAATTACTAACCGATGTGTTGAAAGAAAAAATGGGTTTTAACGGATTTGTGGTTGGTGATTGGAATGGTCATGGTCAGGTTCCAGGATGTATTAATACAGATTGTCCACAATCGTTAAACGCAGGGTTGGATATGTACATGGCGCCAGATAGTTGGAAAGGCTTGTATGAAAGTACATTTAAACATGTTAAAGATGGTACAATAACTATGGAGCGTTTGGATGATGCTGTTCGACGTATCTTAAGAGTTAAACTTTCATCAGGTATTTTTCAAAAAGGTGCTCCAAGCTCTCGAGTCAATGCTGGTAATGAAAGTCTTTTAGCATTACCAGAAAATAAAGCTATTGCAAGACAAGCTGTAAGAGAGTCTATGGTTCTGCTAAAAAATAACAATCAATTATTGCCAATTGATCCTACAAAAACAATATTGGTTGTTGGAGATGGAGCAGAAAGTATTTCTAAAGCAAGCGGTGGTTGGACACTTTCTTGGCAAGGAACAGGACATAGTAATGATAAATTTCCAAATGGAGAATCTATTCTACAAGGTATTGAGGAAATAGTCAATAAAGCAGGTGGAAAAGTAATTTTCTCAGAAGATGGTGATACATCCTTAAATGCTGATGTAGTTATAGCAATTTATGGAGAGGACCCTTATGCTGAATTTCAAGGTGATCGTGAAAATCTGGATTTTAGTCCAAACGGATTTGACACCAATAAATTATCTGTTTATAAAAATAGAGAAATTCCGGTTGTGTCAGTGTTTTTATCAGGACGTCCATTGTGGGCAAACCCTGAAATTAACAATTCAGACTCATTTATAGCTGCGTGGTTACCTGGCAGTGAAGGAGGTGGTATTTCTGATATGCTTTTTCAATCAGATCCATCATATGATTTCTTGGGTAGATTGTCTTTTTCATGGCCAGCAAGTGCTATAGTTTCAAAAAATAATAATGAAACCTTGTTTGAAGTTGGATATGGACTTAGCTACAGTAGTATAGATCAAATTGATATTTTGTCAGAAAATTCTGGATTAGAAAACAGTGATATTGTTTCAACAGGTGAGTATTTCAATAAAGGAGAGGTAGTTGCTCCATGGGACTTATGGTTGATTTCTGGAGAATTAGAAAAACAAATTGCAAGCTTTCCATCATCTGTAGGAGGACTTATTATAAGCAAAACAGATCATATGGCTCAAGAAGATGCATTACGAATTAATTGGACTAAATCTGATGGAGATTATTTCCGTATATCTTCTGTTAAACCGAATGATTTAACTCGTCAGTCTAATGGTGCCATGAAATTAGCTTTCAATGCTAAGTCATTTACTGGTTCAGATTCTACATTGCAAATTGGTCAATGTGATGACAGAGTTAATTGCGACAAAACATTAGAAATTAAAATAAGTGGTGATTGGCAGGAGTATATGATTCCCTTAAGTAATTTTGAAGAATTAGGGATAGATATGTCAAAAATTACATCATCAATATTAATTAAAGCTGAAGCAGGTGTTGACATCGGTCTTAGTAATGTGCGTTTGGAATAAGATTTTAATTCTAGTCTATGATGCAATAATGAGTTGTATTTCACAAACCAAAAAATCATTAACTTAAAGAAAAAACTAAAACATGTATAATTCAAAAATATCTGGACTAGGAATGTATGTCCCTGAGAATGTTGTGACTAATGAAGATCTCTCGAAGATTATGGATACATCTAATGAATGGATAATTGAAAGAACAGGAATTAAAGAAAGAAGACATATTAAAAAAGGAGATGGTAACACAACGGCTACTATGGGTGTTGAAGCTGCTAAAATTGCAATGAAAAGAGCAGGTATTGAAAAGAATGAAATTGATTTAATACTTTTTGCTACTTTAAGTCCTGACTATTATTTTCCTGGTAGTGGGGTTTTAGTTCAAGAGTTGTTAGATATACCAACATGTCCTGCTATGGATATTAGAAATCAGTGTTCAGGTTTTATTTATGCCATTTCTACTGCTGATCAATATGTAAAGTCAGGAATGTATAAAAACATCTTGGTTATTGGATCTGAAAATCATTCTGGAGGATTGGATATGACATCAAGAGGAAGAGGGGTGTCAGTTATTTTTGGAGATGGGGCTGGAGCTGCAGTAGTTTCAAGAGAAGAAGATTTAACTAAAGGTATTCTTTCTTCACATCTTCATTCAGAAGGAAAGTATGCAGAAGAACTTGCTTTAATTAGCCCAAGCACAAATAGATGGGTTCCAGAAATTATAGACTCAAATGATTCTGAAGATATATCTTATTATCCTAACATGAATGGTCAATTAGTTTTTAAAAATGCAGTAGTTCGTTTTTCAGAAGTAATTATGGAGGGATTAAAACACAATAACCTAAGTCCAGATCAGATAGATATGTTAATTCCTCATCAAGCTAATCTTCGTATATCTCAATTTGTTCAAAAGAGATTTGGTCTATCTGAAAATCAGATACATAATAATATTCAAAAATATGGCAATACAACTGCTGGTTCAATACCTATAGCATTGACAGAAGTATGGCAGGAAGGTAAAATAAAAGAAGGTGATATAGTAGTGCTTGCAGCTTTTGGTAGCGGATTTACTTGGGGAAGCACAATTATAAGGTGGTAATTTTTAATTAAAATTTATTTAAATTTAATATTATGTCTTCAAAAAAAATCCTTTTAGTTTTATCTCTAGCCACAACTTATTTTGTCCTTAATTATGTTTTTTTATCAACTGAGAGTTATACCTCAATGCAGGATTATATTAGTTCTACAAAAAATGAATTTAGTTATGATATAGAAGAAATTATTTATGAAGATGATTGGACGGGATATCATATTAAAATGACTTCAGGTGAATGGTTAGATTCAAAGAAAGTAGAAAATACTGAATGGTGGCATTATGTAGATATAGTTATTCCTAAAGAAACTAAAGCTGATACTGGGATAATGTTTATTGATTCAGGAGTTGAAGATGAAACTTATTTTAGACTTGATTCAACATCTGTAAGCTATTCTTTGAAAACAAAATCAATAATTGTTAATATTCATAATATTCCATTTCAACCAATTAATTTTTTAGACTCTGAACAAGAATCATTTTATGAGGATGATTTGATTGCTTTTGCATGGAATCAGTTTCTAGAAAAGGGAGCTAAACAAAAAGATATTGAATGGTTACCAAGATTACCAATGACTAGAGCAGTAGTAAGAGCAATGGATTTAGCTCAGGAAATTGCTTTTCAAAACAGTGTAAGTTTGAATGATTTTGTAGTTTCTGGGGCTTCAAAAAGAGGATGGACAGCTTGGACTACTGCAGCAGTTGATTCTCGAGTAATTGGCGTAGTTCCAATGGTAATTGATATGCTAAATTTAGTTCCATCATTTGAAAATCATTACCGCAGTTATGGAGAATTCTCTCCTGCAGTTCAGTCTTATATTAACTACGACATACAAGATTGGATGAATACAGAAGAATTTAAAATACTCATGAGTTATGTTGAACCTTTTACATTTAAAGAAAAATTTACAATGCCTAAATATATTATTAATGCTGGCTCTGATGAGTTTTTTTCAACTGATTCATGGAAGTTTTATTATAACCAGCTTCCAGGTGATAAACTTTTGAGATATGTCCCAAATACCAATCACTCACTAAATGGAAGATATCTTAACGATGATTTAGTCAGTTATTTCTATAGAATAATTAATGAAATTCAAATGCCTTCTTTGAATTGGGAACTTAATGATGGAAATATTGATGTAGCTCTTAATTATGAAGGAAATTATGATGTATCTATTTGGAGTGCAAAAAATAAAAATGGAAGAGATTTTAGACTTTGGCAAAAGGGAGAACTTTGGAAAAGATTAAATGTTGAGAAATCTCCTACCAATACTTATAATATTAAAATAGATAGTGAATCGGGTGGATATGAAGCTGTTATGATGGAGTTTGTTTTAGATCCAGATTCTGACTTCCCTCTGACAATCTCCACAGGTCCTTTTGTTATTCCAGACTCGTATCCATATAATAAATATGAACCTAATAAGTAGAATTCTAGTAAATAAAAACTTATAAATTATCAGACCCAAAAAAATTTGAATCGTATAATAATTTTTATATCTTTCGATTCTCAAATATTGAAAATATTATAAAAATGAAAAAAATATTATTAACCTTAATCCTTTCTGTATTCGTTGGTTCAACATTTACAAACAATGCTTACGCAACGACTACAATTAATAGTACAGTTACTATTCAGGATTCACAAGATGAGTCAATGATGGAAGCTAGCTCTGATGATGCTTCTGCTAGTTTTACTCAAGAAATAAAGAAACGTTTTATAGAAGGAGGTCCAGGTTTTATGGGAATCGTTCTTATTTGTCTAATTCTTGGTTTAGCAATTTCAATTGAAAGAATCATTTACCTTAACTTATCTACAACTAACTCAGATAAGCTTACAGGTGATGTAGAAGAAGCTCTTAAATCAGGAGGTGTTGAAGCTGCTAAAGAAGTATGTAGAAACACAAAAGGTCCTGTAGCTTCAATCTTTTATCAAGGTTTAGATAGAGCAAAAGACGGTGTAGAAAGTGCCGAAAAAGCTGTGATATCATATGGTGGTGTTCAAATGGGACAGCTAGAGAAAAATGTTTCTTGGATATCTCTATTTATTGCTCTAGCTCCTATGCTTGGATTTATGGGAACTGTTATTGGGATGATTAATGCGTTCGATAGAATTGAAGCTGCTGGTGATATGCAGCCTTCTTTAGTTGCAGGTGGTATTAAAATAGCACTTTTAACAACAGTTTTTGGTCTTATAGTAGCAATTATATTACAAGTTTTTTACAACTATATAGTATCAAAAATTGATTCAATAGTTAATGATATGGAAGACGCATCAATTACATTAATTGATATTCTTTCAGCTCAAAAAAAATAAAACATTATGAATCTTGAAAAAATAACTAGAATTGGGTGTATTGCCCTTGGAGTAATTGGTATAATATTTCTAGCAATAGTCTTTGCAAGTGGAGATGATAGTATAAAAATGGCTGCTGCATCTGGTGATTTTTCTGCTATAACACCAATAATTCTTCTTAGTCAATTTATATTACTAATAGCCGTTGTAGTTACGCTAATCTTTTCACTAAGAGGTATTGCAAAAGATAAAGCTAAGATGAAAAATGCTGCTAAGTCTGCAGGATTATTCCTGGCTGTTGTCCTTATTGCTTTTGTTCTTTCAAGTGGAGTGGAAACACCGATGAGAGATGGTAAAGTTCTTTCAGCTATGGGATCAAGACTAGTAGGTACAGGTTTACGAGTATTCTACATCTTGTCAATTGTTGCTGTTGGGTTAATGATTTTACCAGGAATTAAAAATTCTATAAAAAAATAAGATATGGCTAAAAGAAAAGCTCCAGAAGTTAATGCCGGATCAATGGCTGACATTGCCTTTTTACTTTTGATTTTCTTTTTGGTGACTACTACTATTGAAACTGATAGTGGGATTAATAGAAAACTTCCTCCCATGGAAGACCAAATTGATCCACCAATTATTAGAGAAAAAAATATTTTTACTGTTGTAGTTAACAAGAATAATCAACTATTGGTTGAAGAATCGTTAACTGATATTAAAGATCTTAGAGCTCTTGCTGTTGAATTTCTTGATAATGGAGGAGGATCAGGTATTGAAGCTTGTGATTATTGTCAAGGTAATGGAAACTCTAGATCTTCTGATAATCCAGATAAAGCTATTATATCATTAAAAAATGATAGAGAAACTCAATATAAAGTTTATATAGCAGTTCAAAATGAATTAGTTGCTGCCTACAATGAACTGAGGAATAGAGAATTTGCTAGACTGAATCCTAATATGGGTATTTCATATGTTGAAGCTGATCTCACATACAGTGACCCTAGGACATCTGCTGATGATAAAGCTAACTTGAAAGAGAAGATAGATGTAGTTAAATTATTATATCCTCAAAAATTATCTGAGGCTGAACCAAGTAAAGTAAATTAATTATGGCAAAGTTTAATAAAAAGAAAAGTGGAGATCTTCCTGCAATATCAACGGCTTCTTTGCCTGATATAGTTTTTATGCTTTTATTCTTTTTTATGGTTGCAACTGTTATGCGTGACAGTACGTTAATGGTTCAAAACACACTTCCTGCTGCTGATCAAGTTCAAAAGCTAGACAAAAAAGATAGAGTCATTTATATATATGCAGGTAAACCCTCTAATAGATATGTTGAAACATATGGTAGCCAAGCAAGAATTCAATTAAATGATAAATTTGGAACTGTTGAAGAAGTTGGTGCATTTGTTTTGGCAGAAAGAGCTGCAAAGCGAGAAGAACTTCAAAATGTTCTAACAACTGCATTAAAAGTTGATAGTGATACTAAGATGGGTATAATCAGTGATATCAAGCAAGAGTTGCGTAAAGTTAACGCCCTTAAGCTAAACTATACAACAAGAGTTGGAGACTACACTCAGAATTTTAACTAGAAAAAATTTATTTTTTCTAACCTATCTATTATCTTTTAGTCTTTACAGTCAATCCCCCTCAGAACTATCAAAACAGAATTACAGAGAGGATCAGTTTTATTTTGGATCAAGTTATTTTATTCAGAGTGAGTCTATTCAAGATTTTAAACAAAATGGATTTTCTGGTAATTTTCAATTTGGTTTCATTCGTGATTTTCCTTTAAATAATAATTCAACTAGAGCAATTGGAGTAGGTGTTGGATATGAAAGAAATTTTTTTACTTCAAATATTCAACCTATTATAGAAAATAGTGAAATTAATTATAGAATAATAGTTAGTAAGTTCTTAGAATCTAAAAATAAACTTTCTTTTTCTTCAATTGTTATTCCAATAGAATATAGATGGAGAACATCTAAGATAGACGAATTTAAATTTTGGAGAATTTATTCTGGGTTTAAATTAAAAAAGAATTTTCCATTATACTCAAACCCTTCTTATGGTACTGAACTTAAAATTGATGAAATTGAAGATTGGACAAGTTCAATTTACCTTAATGCTGGTTATAATACATGGAATATATCTTTAGAGTATGATTTAAATCCATTAATTAAAAACAAAAAAACTATTGATGGAAACAATTTGAATGTTAGTTTTTTTAGATTAGGATTGATTTTTTATATACTATAGCTCTTTTCTAAGCCTAGCAACTGATATATCAAGTTGTTCTCGGTATTTAGAAACAGTTCTTCTAGCAACTTTGTAGCCCTTATCAGACAGCTTATTAGACAATTCTATATCTGATAAAGGTTTGTTTTTGTTTTCTTTATCTACAATTTCTTTCAACATGTTTTTTATTTCAATAGTAGAAATTTCTTCACCTTCTTTATTTTTCATGCCTTCAGAAAAGTAACTCTTTAGAAGTTTTATTCCATATGGTGTTTCTATATACTTACTATTAGCAACTCTGGATATTGTAGATATATCCATGTTAATTATTTCAGCAATATCTTTTAATATCATTGGTTTAAGATTTATCTCCTCTCCTGATAAAAAATATTGTTTTTGAAAATTAACAATTGCATTTACAGTTTGAAATAATGTTTGATGTCTTTGTTCAATTGCCTCTATAAACCATTTAGCTGAATCAAGTTTTTGTTTCAAAAATTGCATTGCTTGATTTTGAGACTTAGTTTTTTTTGGATCATTTTTATATCCCTCAAGAATATTTTTATAAGAATTTGAAAGTCTTAATTCAGGTGAATTTCTTTTGTTAAGTTCAACTATAAAATTTCCATCTTCAATTGTTAGAATAAAATCAGGAATTATAGTGTTATTTGAGAATTCACTTGTTATAGATCCTCCTGGTTTAGGATTTAATCTAGATATTTCTTCTATTGAGCCTTTTAATTCTTCCTGAGATAAATTTAATTTTTCAGAAAGTTTTGAAAATTTCTTTTTTGAAAATATTTCAAACTCATTTTCTAGTATATTAATTGAATTAATTACTGAGTCTTTTAAATTATTTTTTTTCTTAAGTTGAATTAAAAGACATTCCTGAAGTGATCTAGCTCCTACTCCCGGAGGATCAAGATCTTGAATTTTTTCTAATATTGATAAAACTTCATCTTTTGTAGCAATAATATTTTGTGTAAACGCTAAATCATCAATAATATCATCAATCTCTCTTCTTAAATAACCACTCTCATCAATACTTCCAATTAAGAATTCACATATTGGCTTTTCAGAATTTTTAAGAATTAAATTCTTTGATTGATTATCTAGGAATTGGTGAAAACTTAGTGATGATTTTGTTTGAAAATTAGTATTCTCTTCTTGATTTGAATAATAGTTCTGGTTGAAATCTTCTGGCTCATCTGAAAGATAATCATCAACATTCACATCTCCTTCATCATTATCTGATTCAAATTCATTAGATTCATTTTCTAATGATTCTTTCCCTTGCTCAAGAGCTGGGTTTTCTTCTATTTCATTTTTAACCTTCTGTTCTAACTCTGTTGTTGTAAGCTGAATCAACTTCATCAACTGAATTTGTTGTGGTGATAGCTTCTGAGATAACTTTAATTGTAGTTTTTGATTAAGCATTTTAATTGAATACTTAAACAAAAGTAAGAAAAGAATTAATTCATTTTAAAATGAAGCATTTTTTGGTGTTCTAGGATAAGGAATTACATCTCTAATATTTTGCATTCCAGTGCAGAACATTACTATCCTTTCAAATCCTAATCCAAAACCACTATGAGGAACTGTCCCATATTTCCTAAGATCTAAGTACCACCATAATTCTTTTTCATCTATACCCATTTCATGAATTCTTTTATTTAAAACATCTAATCTTTCTTCTCTTTGAGACCCTCCAATTATTTCACCAATACCTGGAAACAAAACATCCATAGCTCTGACTGTCTTTTCATCACTATTTAATCTCATGTAGAATGCTTTAATACTTGAGGGATAATCATAAATAATAACAGGCGATTTGAAATGTTTCTCTACCAAAAATCGTTCATGTTCACTTTGAAAATCACACCCCCATTCATCTATTAAATATTTAAATTTTTTCTTTTTATTATAATTTGAATTTCTAAGAATTTCGAAAGCTTCCGAATAGGTTATTCTAACAAACTTGTTATTAATTGTAAATTTTATTTTTTCAATTAAATTAAGTTCACTTCTTTCAATCTTTGGTTTTTGACTTTCTTCCTTTTTAAGTCTTTCATCAAGAAATGTTAAATCATCGGAGCAAGTATCTAAAATATATTGAAGTAAATATTTTAGAAAAGACTCAGCTAGATCCATGTTATCATCAAGATTGTAAAATGCCATTTCAGGTTCAATCATCCAAAATTCAGAAGCATGTCTAGATGTGTTAGAATTCTCTGCTCTAAAAGTTGGGCCAAAAGTATATACATTACCAAGACCTAGTGCGTATGTTTCAGCTTCTAATTGACCTGATACAGTCAAACTTGTTTTTTTTCCAAAAAAATCTTTTGAATAATCAGTCTCTTTTGAATTAATTTGATCTTCATTTAGTGTAGTAACCTTGAACATTTCTCCTGCCCCTTCAGCATCACTAGAGGTTATTATTGGAGTGTGAATGTAGTTAAATCCATTTGTGTTAAAAAAATCATGAATTCCAAAAGCTAGTTTAGATCTAATTCTCATTACAGAGCTAAATGTAGAAGTTCTAATTCTCAGATGTGCTTGTTCTCTGAGAAATTCAAAGCTATGTTTCTTTGGTTGAATAGGATATTGGTCAGGATCTGATTCACCTAATATTTCTATACTTAATATTTGAATTTCAAAACTTTGACCTTTACCTATACTCTTTATTAGATTACCTTTAATTTTTAACGAACTTCCAACAGTTATTTTTTTTATAATTTCTTCATCTATTGAGGAATCTGAAATAACACATTGCATATTCTTAATGGTAGACCCATCATTTAGTTCAATAAATTTGTTTGCTCTAAAAGCTCTTACCCATCCACCTATGTTAACATTTTTATTAATGTCAGGTGAAGCATATATATCTTTTATTTTTAATAAGTCCATATATTATAAAGTTAGAATGTCTTTCTCTTTAACTGCGAACATTTCATCTACTTTTTTAATGTATTTATCAGTTAAATCTTGAGCATCGATTTCAAGATTAGATTTTAGATCATCTGAAATTTCAAGATTTTTAATTTTATTATTAATATCCTTTCGAGTATTTCTTATACTTACTTTAGCAGATTCAGATTCAGATTTTGCAATCTTAGTTAATTCAATTCTTCTTTCTTCTGTTAAAGGAGGGATATTGATTAATAATGATTCACCGTTATTAACAGGATTAAGTCCCAGGTTTGAACTAATAATACTTTTCTCTATTTCATCGAGCATATCTTTTTCCCATGGTTGAATACTAAGGGTTTGTGCGTTAGGTGTGCTTACCGAAGCTACCTGATTTAAGGGTGTATTATTTCCATAATATTCGACATATATACCTTTAAGCATTATTGGGTTAGCTTTACCAGCCCTAATTTTTGCTAACTCTGCTTCTAAATGACTAACAGCAGACATCATGTTTAACTCTGCATTTTCGATTAATTCTTGATTGTTTTCCATACTTAAAAAATTATTTTGAAACTTTAGTTCCAATCTTTTCACCCATTATAACCTTTGTTAAGTTTCCTTTGGTGTTCATGTCAAAAACAATTATAGGAAGTTCATTCTCTTTACTTAAGGTAAAGGCTGTGGTATCCATTATTTTTAGACCTTTTTTAATTGTTTCTTCAAAGGAAATATTCTCAAATTTTATTGCCTTTTTATTTTTTTCAGGATCTTCATTATATATACCATCTACTCTAGTCCCTTTTAAAATAACTTCTGCATTAATCTCAATTGCTCTAAGTACTGCTGCAGAATCAGTTGTAAAATATGGATTTCCAGTCCCTGATGCAAAAATTACAACTCGTCCTTTTTCTAGGTGCCTAGTAGCCTTTCTCTTGATGAATGGCTCTGCAATTGATTCCATTTTAATTGCAGACTGAAGTCTTGTTGGAATATCCATATTTTCTAATGCATTTTGAAGAGCTAGACCATTAATTACAGTGGCTAACATACCCATATAATCTGCTTGAACTCTATCAATTCCGTCTTTTGAACCTGTCAAACCTCTAAAAATATTTCCTCCTCCAATAACAATTGCAATTTCTACACCTTGTTTATGAATTTGCTTAATCTCTTCAGCATAAACTACAAGTCTATCATTATCAATGCCATAAGAGTTTTTTCCTAGGAGAGCTTCTCCACTGAGTTTAAGTAGTATTCTTTTGTATTTCATTGTCTATGGAATAATGCAAATATAATTATAAAGTTTTAACTTCTATTCTATCTTAAGCGCATTAAGAACAGAAAATTCACCAATTTTTATTCTCCTAAGCTCAAATAAAAATGAACCAGAATTTAACTTTGCGCCAAAATCATTTGCTATTGATCTTATGTAGGTTCCCTTTGAACATTTAATATGAAATTCAACATAAGGACTTGAAAAACTAGTAATATTAAATTCATGAATTTCTATTTCTCTTTCTTGGATTTCTACTTTTTTATTTTGTCTTGCATATTCGTACATTCTCTTTCCATCCTTTTTGATTGCTGAAAATATTGGTGGTCTTTGCATTTTCTTACCAATAAATTTCAACGATAAATCTTTTAAATCAATTTCTTTAATACTATCATAACTAAAAACTTCATTTACTTTAGTTTCACGATCATATGAAGGGGTAGTTTCACCTAGTTTAAATTTGCCAGTATAAGTTTTTGATTGATTTTGATATTCTGATATTTTTTTTGTTTGCTTTCCTATGCAAATAATTAGTAAACCAGTTGCTAATGGATCAAGCGTCCCTGCATGTCCAACTTTTATTTGCTTAATCTTAAATTTTGACACTAATGATTTTCGAATATATTTAACAACATCAAAAGAAGTCCACTTTAGGGGTTTGTCAACTAAAATCATCTTACCGTTTAGGATATCATCATGAGTGATGTGATCTAAATCATATTTTTGCATTAGTTTTTATCCTTATAAAGAATTGAAATAATACATAATATAAATCCAGATATTACAACTAATGGAGCTAATCGTATACGTCTAAAATTATATATTTCATTATTAAAAACTTCAGCATCATTAGATCCTCCACCTGACATTAAAAGAAATCCTACACTTATAATAAACATAGATAATAAAAGCACTTTATATCTGTTTTTACTAAATAAAAATTGTTTTTTTTTCATTGAATTATCTTACAAATTTTAATTTTAAATATCTCTGAGTTATGAAGAATGAACTTACAAATGAAGTAGTTATCCCAAAAAACAGAATAAAACAAAATAGTACAATTAAATCATTAATTTTTGTAAAAAAATCAATGTCCTCAATTTGAATACTCAACTGTAATATTAATATAAACAATAATGCAAGTGAAGTTATTGAAGAAAGAAAGCTAATTTTAATATATGTCCAAATAAAAGGTTTTCTTATAAATTTACTAGTTGCACCAACTAATTGCATAGTCTTTATTATTTCTCTTTTTGAATAAATTGAAATTCTTATAGAGTTGTTTATTAAGATGAAACTAGTTGTAATGAAGACAATACTTAAAATTAATATCCACAAACCAATTTTTTCAAAGTTAGCATTTAGAGCATCAACAAGTGGCTTATCATATTCAATTTCCTCGATAAATTCAAAGTTATTTAAGTTTTTTATAAAATTTTCAATTGAATAAATATCAATTTTGTCACTATATAATTGAACCGAAATAGCATCTAAAAGCGGGTTATAGCCTAAAAATCCAACAAACTCTTCGCCGATTTCTTTTGAAAAAATCTCTGCGGCATCTTCCTTTGATAAATAAGTTATTTGCTTAACATCATCATTAAGATTTAGAAATTTGATTAATTGTTTGTTTTCAAATTCTTTAGTTGTATTCTTCAGATAAACGTTAACTACAATATTCTCCTTAAAATAACTCTCAACAGATGAGGATTTTAAGTAAATGAATCCTATTAATGATAATGTAAATAATACAACAGTATTTATAAGAAATATTGATATTAAGTTACTTCTAACTTTTTTATTTTCTAAATTATTTTTGTTTTTAGCCTTCAAACTTTTGTAAAAGTAAGAAACAAATAATAAATTAATTTTTATGTTAATTAAATAAGTTCTTCCTTTGTTAAAATTAACTTTACGTGAATTATAATTTTCTAGAAATAGAGAAAAAATGGCAAAAATTCTGGAAAACTAATAAAACTTATAAAGTTGGTTTTTCTTCTAAGCCAAAGCTATATGTTTTAGATATGTTTCCATATCCATCTGGAGCTGGTCTACATGTCGGCCACCCATTAGGATATATTGCAAGTGATATTTATTCAAGATTCAAAAGACACAATGGATTTAATGTTCTTCATCCTCAAGGATATGATTCTTTTGGTCTACCTGCTGAGCAATATGCAATTAAAACAGGACAACATCCAAAAAAAACAACTTTAGATAATATTAATATGTATAGAAATCAATTAGATAGAATTGGTTTCTCATTCGATTGGTCTAGAGAAATTAGAACTTCTGATCCTAACTATTATAAGTGGACTCAATGGATATTCATTTTAATGTTTAATTCCTTTTATTGCTCTATTGACAACAAGGCTAAGAATATTGAAAATTTAATAAGTTCATTTAATAAAGAGGGTGATAAAATGTATAGAGATAAGCTTACAGATTTAGGATATTCTTTTAATAATTTAGAATGGAATGATTTTAATCCTAAAAAAAAGTCAGAAATTTTAATGAATTTCAGACTTGCATACTTAACAGATGGTGAGGTAAATTGGTGTGAAGAGTTAGGGACAGTTTTAGCAAATGATGAAATAATTAATGGAGTTAGCGAGCGAGGTGGACACCCTGTTACAAAAAGAAAAGTCAAGCATTGGTGTCTTAGAATTAGTAAATATTCTGAAAGACTATTAAATGGGCTTGATAAAATTAATTGGCCAGATCCACTAAAAGAAATGCAAAGGAACTGGATTGGAAAATCAAAGGGTGTATCCATAAATTTTAAAATAGAAAACTCTAATAAGTCAATTGAAGTTTTTACTACAAGGCCTGATACAATTTTTGGAGTTTCTTTTTTAACTATTGCACCTGAGTATACAGATATATCTGATTTATCATCATCTGAAAATAAATTAGTTATTGAAAAATATTTAAGTGAAGTTTTAAAAAAATCTGAAAGAGATAGACTGTCAGATGTTAAAACTGTATCAGGCGTTTTTTCTGGATCTTATGCAATTCATCCATTTAATGGAAATAAAGTGCCCATATGGATCTCCGACTATGTTATTGCAAGTTATGGGACTGGTGCAGTAATGGGTGTTCCTGCTGGGGATCAAAGAGATTTTGATTTTGCAAAAAAATTTCAAATTGATATACCCAACATTTTTAAAAATATAGATATATCAAATTCTGCTTTTTCTGATAAGACAGGTTTTAAATTAATTAATTCAGAATTTCTTGATGGAAAAGATTATAATGAATCAATAGAAATAATAATTAATGAAATTGAAAACAAGAACATAGGTAAATCAAAAATCCAGTATAAATTAAGGGATGCAACATTTAGTAGGCAAAGATACTGGGGAGAACCTATACCTATTTATTATAAAGATGGAATCCCTCAAAATATTGATCTTGATAATCTTCCTTTAAAACTTCCTGAAGTTGATAATTTCTTGCCAACTAAAAATGGTGACTCACCTCTTGGAAATTCAAAAGCATGGGCATGGAGTGAAAAAGATAAAAAAGTGACCTCTAATGATAAAATTAATGATATTGATACTTTTCCTATTGAATTAAATACTATGCCTGGTTGGGCAGGAAGCTCATGGTATTTTTATAGATATATGGATCCAACTAATAATGAGAATTTTGTATCAGAAGATTCGCAAAATTATTGGTCCGATATAGATGTCTATTTTGGAGGGAGTGAGCATGCTACAGGTCATTTGCTATACTCCAGATTTTATCAAAAATTTCTTTATGATCTTAAGTTTCTTAATAAAGATGAATATGCTAAAAAATTAGTAAACCAAGGAATGATTCTTGGAAACTCAGCTTTTGTTTATCGTAAATCAGGTACTTCAGAATATTTATCAAAAAATTTAATATCTGATATTAAAGTAGATAAAATTAGAATTGACATTAAGTATGTTGAAGGTGAGGATCATTTAAATTTTGATCTTTTGAAGAAAGATGATAAAGATTTCAAGAATTCTAAATTTATCTTAGAAAAAGACAAATTTTTATGTTTGAGAGAGCAAGAAAAGATGTCAAAATCGAAATTTAATGTTGTTAACCCTGATGAAATATGTAATCAATATGGAGCGGATACTTTAAGGATGTATGAAATGTTTCTTGGTCCTATTGAACAATCAAAACCTTGGGATACTCGAGGAATTTCTGGAGTTCATTCATTCTTAAAAAAGTTTTGGAATTTATTTTTTAAAGAAGGTAAAATAAATCTTTCGAGTGAAGAACCATCAAAAGAATCACTAAAATCTCTTCATAAAACAATAAAAAAAGTATCTGAAGATATAGAAAAACTAAGTTTAAATACTTGTATAAGCTCATTCATGATTTGTATAAACGAACTAAGCTCATTAAACTGTAATAATAGATTAATATTAGAAGATTTATTGGTACTCATTTCTCCTTTTGCTCCTCATTTTTCAGAAGAGCTATGGAGTCAAATAGGTAACTCTAAATCTATTGTTGACGAAAAATATCCTGATTATGAAGAAAAGTATTTAGTTGAATCTGAAAAGGCATACCCAGTTTCATTTAATGGTAAGACTAAGTTTACTCTTAATCTTTCACTAGATTTAAATCATCAAGAAATTGAAAAAGCAGTTTTATCTAATGAAAAAACTAAATCTATACTTAATAATAACATTCCTAAGAAAATTATAATAGTTCCTGGTAAAATTATTAATATAGTTATATGATTGACCCTATATTTGAAATTGTCGGATTATTAGCCGCTTTTTTAACAACCTCAGCATTTATACCTCAAGTTTATAAAATTTATAAAGAAAAAAATGCAGCTGGTATTTCTTTGACCATGTATATTATATTATTCACAGGTGTTATTCTTTGGCTTATCTATGGAATTTTGATAAGTAGCTTATCTATAATAATAGCTAATGGAGTGACAGCATTATTACAATTAAGTATAATTATCTTTAAGTTAAAAAATTGATAATTTTTTTTACATCACATAGAGTTTATATAACTTTATGACAAATTAAATATATATGTTCTATTTCGATCCTCTTTATTTTTTGATAGTAGCTCCAATCTTTGCACTAAGTTTTTTCATTCAAAATCAACTTAAGTCAAAATTCAAAAAATTTTCTAAACAACCATTATCTGCAAATTTATCTGGAAAAGAAATAGCCGAAAAAATGCTAAGTGATCATGGTATATATGATGTTAAAATAATTTCTGTAAAAGGTCAACTTTCTGATCATTATAATCCCCAAAAAAAGACAGTTAATTTAAGTGAGAGTGTCTACAATCAGAGAAATACTGCTGCTGCTGCTGTAGCTGCACATGAATGTGGTCATGCAGTTCAACATGCCAAAGGGTATGAATGGTTACAAATGAGGTCTATACTTGTTCCCATGGTTGGAATAAGTTCTAATTTGGGTATATGGATTCTTTTTGGTGGAATTATTTTAATGCAAGGTTCACCAATCCTTGGTGAGAGTCTGGTTTCTATTGGAATTCTTGCATTTGCTTCAGGAACATTATTCAGTCTCATTACATTACCTGTTGAATTTGACGCCAGTAAAAGAGCAATATACTGGCTTGAAAGAAAGAGAATTGTAAATCAAAGAGAACTTGTTCAATCTAAAGAAGCTTTAAACTGGGCAGCAGGAACCTATGTCGTTGCAGCTTTAGCATCAATTGCAAATCTTGTTTACTTATGGCTTAGATTTGGTCGAAGAAATTAACCTTTAATATATTTATCAATAGCCATTGCCATTGATGGAGACACCTCTGTAGGTGCCTTAATATCAACTTTTAATCCCTTTGCCTTTGCAGCTTCTTCTGTAGTATTTCCGTAAACAGCAATGAGAGTTTTATTTTGCTTAAAGTCAGGAAAATTTTTAAATAACGATTCAATACCTAGAGGACTAAAGAATACAAGTATGTCGTAATATACATCTCTCAGGTCAGATAAGTCACTTACAACTGTTTTGTATAGCTGTGCTCTATCCCATGAGATTTCAAAAGAATCTAATGTTTTAATTATATCGGGGTTTAAACTTCCGGAAATAGGAGCTAAAAATCTTTCTTTGTTAAACTTGATAAAAGTAGCTTCAAGATCTCTAAAGTTATTATTACCAACATAGATTTTACGTTTTCTATACACTACATATTTTTGAAGATAAAATGCTACAGCTTCAGATTGGCAGAAATATTTAGTTCTATCAGGAACTTTAAACCTCATTTCCTCAGTAATTCTAAAAAAGTGATCAACAGAATTTCTGCTAGTTAGAATAACATTATGAAATTTTGAAAAATCAACTCTTTGAGCTCTAACTTCTTTTGCGGTTAGACCTTCTACGTGAATAAATTTTCTAAAATCAATTTTGACTTTATGCTTTCTAATCAGTGAAGAATAGGGAGAATTGTCATTAGTAGGCTTAGGCTGAGATATTAATATAGTCTTAACACTCATAGTAAAATGTTAGGTTTAAAACAGGGATGAATATAACCATAACCAAGGGGCTAGTTTGAACGCACAAAGATACAAAATAAAATACATTATACTTTTTATTTCTAGTTTACTTACATAACTCAGATATACCTTGGCTTGAAAGAAAAAATGAAGTCCTAACAGTGAAATTGTGGAGATTATTAGATAGTTATAATCATAAAAAGAATTTAAGTTGTACACTATAAAATTTATTAGCATTAAATTTCCAATAATAATATTTAGTATAAAATTTTTAAAAAAAATAAATTTTAGTTTACTACTTAAAAACATACCCAACACATAGTTTATAATTAAGAATCTTATAAAAATAACAATGTATACAATTAGATTAATTGTAAAATAATCTTTAATCTGAATTAAAGTTAAGCCCTCTGTTTCAGATATTCCACTATCAGTAAAAGCTACTATATAGGTTATAATTACTCCATTAATAAGAATATAGAAGAATATATAGAAATAATGTAGATAGTTAATTTTAGAAATACTAAGGTCATCTGAATTGTAGGGATAGAAAATTTTAGTAAAATGATAACGTGCACTTCTAAATAAATAAAGTAATTTTACTCTTTGAAAGACACTGAAAAAATAAAATACTACTATATAAGTAAGTATATAAATGCTGATTATTTCTTGAGTTGGGATCATTAGTTAGCTTCTGATATATCGCAAAATTATGGAATAACTAGATAATAAAATGAAAGGCAACAGTTTAATTATCATACCAACTTATAATGAATCTGAAAACATTGAAGTTATTATTAATAAAATTCTTCAATTAAAAGATTTAAATCACATTTTGGTTGTTGATGATAACTCTCCTGATGGTACTTCTAATGTCGTTTCTGAATTAAAAAAAAAGCACACCAATAGAATTTTTCTTATAATTAGAGATCAGAAATTAGGACTGGGATCAGCATATATAGAGGGATTTAAGTGGGCATTAAAAAAAGAATATGCATATATTTTTGAAATGGATGCTGATTTATCCCATAATCCAAATGAATTAATAAATCTTAAAGATTTACTTATTGATAAAAACTATGACGTCGCTATAGGTTCTAGGTACTTAGAAGGAATAAGTGTAGTTAATTGGCCTCTTTCAAGAATTTTTCTTTCCTATTTTGCAAATCTTTATGTTAGAATAATAACAGGGATGAAAGTAAAAGATGCAACATCTGGATTTGTAGGGTATACCAACAAAGCTTTATTATCTTTAAACTTGAATAACATAAAATTTAATGGATATGCATTTCAAATCGAAATGAAATTCAAATTATGGAAAAAAAATTTTAAATTAAAAGAACATCAAATAGTGTTTGTAAATAGAATATCGGGAAAATCAAAAATGAATAAAAATATTATTTTAGAGGCTATTACAGGTGTAATCAAATTAAAGTTAGACTCGTTATTTAAAAAAAAATGAATAAACTTCTTATAAAAGATGCAACAATTATAAATGAAGGTAAAAGATCTATAGAAGATATTTACATTGAAGGTGAATTTATTAAAAAAATTGGTGTAGGAATTAAATTAAATAATGAAGTTGAAACCATTAATGCTAATGGATTTTTAGTAATCCCTGGTATGATTGATGATCAAGTTCATTTTCGCGAACCAGGCCTCACTCATAAAGGAGATATAAGTACAGAATCAAAAGCTGCAATTGCTGGTGGGGTTACTTCATACATTGAGATGCCTAATACAATTCCCAACACTACTACTATTGAAGAATTTAATAATAAGATTAAAAATGCTTCAAATAATTCATTTGCTAATTTTTCATTCATGTTTGGAGGAACAAATGATAACATTGATGAGATAAAAAAAATTGATAAATCAGAAGTTGCAGGTATTAAGCTTTTTTTAGGATCTTCAACTGGAAAAATGTTAATTGACAATCGTGAAGCTATTGAGAATATCTTCATGAGTACATCATTACCAATATCTGCACATTGTGAAGATGAACAAACTATAAAAGATAATACTGACTATTATACTGACTTATATGGAGAGGATATTCCAATAGAAATTCATCCAAAAATAAGAAGTGAAAAGGCATGCTTTAAAAGTTCTGATTTTGCTGTTAAATTGGCAAAAAAAACTGGCGCTAGATTAAATGTGTTTCATATTTCAACTGCAAAAGAGCTTAATCTATTTGATAATAATATTCAATTGAAAGATAAAAATATAACTGCTGAAGTTTGCGCTCATCATTTATGGTTTACTGACGATGATTATAAAAATTTAGGTTCAAAAATAAAGTGGAACCCTGCGATAAAATCACAAAATGATAGAGATGCTTTATGGACTGCAATTAATGATGATAGAATTGATATTATTGCTTCAGATCATGCACCTCATACAGAAGAGGAAAAAAACAATAAGTATTTAAGTTGTCCCTCTGGAGGTCCTATGATTCAACATACTATTTTGTCTCTTCTACAAAACTGTAACAACTATGGGGTTTCTATTGAAAAAATTGTAGAAAAAATTTCACATAACCCAGCAATTATATTTGAGATAAATAAAAGAGGTTTTTTGAGAGAAGATTATTATGCTGATATTGTTCTTATTGATCCTAATTCTTCAACATCAGTCACCAAAGACTCACTTCTATATAAATGTGGTTGGTCTCCATTTGAAGGTGTAAAGTTTAATTATTCAATTAATAAAACTATAGTTAATGGTAAAGTTGCTTATACTGATGGAAAAATAAATTCAACTCCTCAAGGAAAAAAATTAACTTTTAAAAGATGAAAAAATATTTGATATTTTTTATTTTGTTACTTGGATGTTCTACTGATGTTCCAGAGAATCTAATAAGTGAAGAAAAAATGGAAAGTATTATTTTTGATATAATGATTCTGAATGCATCTAGTAGTTATGACTTAAAAATTGATAATAACTTATTGAGTGATGAGTTAATTTATAAAAAATATGATATTGATAGTCTACAGTTTTATGAAAGTGAGCTATATTACTCTAGAAATCCTAAAATTCATTTTAATATCTATTCAAATGTGAAAAAAAGGATTCTCAAATCTATAGATAGTTTAAAGAATATTAAGTAATGAAAGAATTTATTAAAGAGTTAAAATGGAGAGGAATGCTACATGATGTAATTCCTGGAACTGAAGAGCATTTATCAAAAAATAAAACAGTTGGATATATTGGATTTGATCCAACATCTGATTCACTTCATATAGGTAGTTTAGTGCCAATATTTATTTTAAAGCATTTTCAAAATGCTGGCCATACTCCAATAGTACTTTTGGGAGGTGCAACAGGAATGATAGGAGATCCATCTGGAAAATCTGACGAAAGAAATTTACTTGACAAGAAAATTTTAAAACACAATGAAAAGAAATTAAAGCTTCAGTTTGAAAAATTTTTAGATTTTAAGTCCAGTATATCTAATAAGGCCTTATTAGTAAATAATTATGATTGGATGAGTAAATTTTCAATTATTGATTTTTCAAGAGATATTGGAAAACATATTACTGTAAATTATATGATGGGTAAGGAATCGGTTAAAAAAAGAATTTCAAAAGATACGACTCAGGGAATGTCATTTACTGAGTTCACATATCAACTCATCCAGGGATATGATTTTTTACACTTATATAAAGAAATGAACTGTACTCTTCAAATGGGAGGAAGTGATCAATGGGGTAACATTACTACTGGGACTGAGCTTATAAGAAGAAAAGAAAACAAGAAAGCTTTTGCTATGACTTGTCCATTAATTAAAAAATCTGATGGATCAAAGTTTGGTAAATCAGAAGGTGGTAATATTTGGCTTGACAAAAACAAAACCTCAGTTTATAAATTTTATCAATACTGGCTTAACATAACTGATGAAGATGCTGTTAATTATATTAAAGTTTTCACATTTCTTTCAAAAGATGAGGTTGAAGGTCTTATTCTAGAACATAATAATGATAAGTCTAGAAGATTACTTCAAAATAAAATAGCTGAGATTGTAACTGTAATGGTGCATGGTGAAAATGATTTAAAGAATGCTATTAAGGCATCAAAAGTTCTTTTTGGAAAATCAAGTAAGGAAGATTTAGAATCTCTTGATGAAAACACTTTTAATGAAATATTTGAGGGAGTTCCAAGTTCAACTATTTCTTTAGAAAAGCTTTCAAATGAAATAGAGATTGAAAATCTATTAGCTTCACACACAAATTTCCTTGAGTCTATAAGTGAAGCTAGAAGATCACTTAAAGAAAACTCTATCTCTGTTAATAAAAATAAAATTTCAGAAACTTATAAAGTTTCGAAAACTGATTTAATTAATAATAAGTATGTTTTACTTCAAAGAGGTAGAAAAAATTATTATTTGGTAATTTTCAACTGATTTTTTAGCAACCTTTAATTAACCATTTATTTTATTCTGATATTTTTTTAATTACTAAATTAGATAAGATGAAAAAATCAGATATAACAATTCTTTGTGTTGATGATGAGCCTGATATCTTAGAAATTATAAAATATAATCTATCTAATGAGGGTTATAAAGTATATACTGCTAATGATGGTGTGTCTGCCATTTTAAAAGCAAATGAAATAAATCCAAATCTTATAATTATGGATGTTATGATGCCTAATATGGATGGTATTGAAGCATGCGAAAAACTTAGAGCAGATCAAAAATTTAATGACACAATAATAATGTTTTTAACTGCTAGAGGTGAAGACTACTCTCATGTTGCTGCATATGAAGCAGGAGCAGATGATTATGTAACAAAACCTGTTAAACCCAAAGTCTTAGTATCTAAGGTTAAAGGTCTATTAAGAAGATTAAAAAAAGTTAGTGAAATCGATCTTAATGAAATTGAATTTAAAGATATCAAAATAGATAGAGAAAAATACAAAGTATATATAGCTGACAAGACTCTTAACTTACCTAGAAAAGAATTTGAGCTTCTTTATTTACTCGCTTCAAAACCTGATAAAGTTTTTAAAAGAGATAAAATTATGGAAATGGTTTGGGGAGGTGAAGTTATTGTGGGTGATAGAACTATTGATGTTCACATCAGAAAACTAAGAGAAAAAATAGGGGATAAATATTTTAAAACAGTCAAAGGTGTTGGCTATAAGTTTGTAATTGAATAATGAAATTACCTTTTAAATTTAAATCTAATCCTCAAGCTTTTAGAGCATCTTTATACATTACTCTATTTGCATTTATTTTAGAACTTATTTTTTTTCAATTTATTTCATCTAATTCAGATTCAGGAAATCAAGCTTTGTTAAATAGTGTCTTGTACTTTTTAATTCTTTTTATAATAGTTAGAATAACTATTGAAATATATATTAGAAAATATATAAGAATTCGTGTGTCTAAAATATTAAATGAATTAAATCCAGAAATTGTAAAAGATTTTTCTGAAGATAAAAATTTAGAAATAATTACAGATGAAATTATAACAAAAGCCAGAGAAAGGAGATCAGAAATAAATGTTTTAAAAAATCAAGAAAATTATAGAAGAGAATTCCTTGGTAATATATCACACGAGTTAAAAACACCTTTATTTACAATCCAAGGATATATTTTAACTCTAGTTGAAGGTGCTATGAAAGATAAAAAAGTAAGAGAAAAATATTTAAAAAGAGCAGCTAAAGGTGTTGATAGGCTTATTTCAATTGTTAAAGACTTAGATTTAATAACTCAATTTGAATCTGGAATTAAAACTGTTGACAAATCTGATTTTAATATTTATGAACTGGTTGAAAATGTTTTTGAATTAATGGAATTTGAATCTGAGAAAAACAATATTACACTTCAATATGAGAAAGATAATATTACTCCTACATATGTCTATGCAGACCAAGAAAGAATTCTTCAAGTTCTAACAAATTTAGTTGTGAATTCGATTAAATATGGATCTAATAATGGTTATACAAAGGTTCTTGTTGAGGACTTTAATAAAGAAAAGGTAATTATTAAAGTAATTGATGATGGAGAAGGAATTGAAAAAGAACATTTACCTCGTTTATTCGAAAGATTTTATAGAATTGATAAAAATAGATCTAGGAAAAAGGGTGGTTCAGGTCTTGGATTGTCAATTGTTAAACATATTATTGAAGCACATAAGGAACAGATTTTTGTTAAAAGTAAAATTGGTGTTGGAACAGAATTTTCTTTCACTTTACAAAAGCCAAAAACTTCTATTAATTTTTTATGAGTAAAACAGATTTTTTTTCAAAAGTTTATGAAGTTGTCAAGACTATCCCTGCGGGCAGAGTTACAACATATGGTTTAATCGCAACTAAACTTGGAACAACCCTAAGTGCAAGAACTGTAGGTTGGGCTCTTAATGCTTGTCATAATGATTCGTCAATTCCTTCTCATAGAGTAGTTAACAGGAAAGGATATTTAACTGGCAAAAATCACTTTAAGGGATTCGATTTAATGAGACAATTGTTAGAAAATGAGGGAATTATAGTTGACGATGATAGAGTAATTGACTTTGAAAAAAAACTTTGGAAGCCTTAATAATTATTAAAATTTTAAGATTTAAAGTTATTACTTACTACTATATTTGTGTCATAAAATACATATGGAATTAACTAAAATAAACATCAAAAAAACACTTGAAAATGTTAACATTTCAGGATCTTCTGAAAACATTGTTGCTTCAGGTATCTTAAAGAATATTCAAGTCTTTGGAGATCAGGTTGATATTGATTTAATTCTGAGTAATCCAACACTTCAAGCTAGAAAAAAATTAGAGGTTGATATAATGAAAATTATTCACACTGATATCTATGAAAAAGCTAAAATTAATATCAATGTAAAAATTGAGAAGGTTGACGCTAAAATTTCTTCTCAATCAAAAAAAATATCTGGAGTTGATTCTATAATAGCCGTGTCTTCTGCAAAAGGTGGTGTAGGTAAATCAACATTAACTATTAATCTAGCTGCTACTTTAGCTAAGAAAGGCTGCAAAGTAGGGATATTAGATGCTGATATTTATGGCCCATCTGTTCCAACTATGATGGATGTAGAAGGATATGTGCCAAAATCAATTAAAGTTAATGGAGAATCAAAGATTGAGCCAATAGAAAGCTATGGAGTAAAAATTATGTCAATTGGATTTTTCACTAAGCTTGATCAGGCAGTAGTCTGGAGAGGTCCAATGGCTTCGAAAGCTTTAAATCAAATGATTTTTGATACAAATTGGGGTGAACTTGACTTCTTGTTTTTAGATCTACCTCCAGGTACTGGTGACATTCATTTAAGCCTTGTACAATCTCTTCCAATAACAGGTTCAATAATAATTAGTACTCCTCAAAATGTTGCTTTAGCTGATGCAAGAAGAGGTATAAAAATGTTTCAACAAGATAATATTTCAGTTCCTATTTTGGGACTAGTTGAAAATATGGCTTATTTCAAAGCTGATGATACTGAAGAAAAACATTATATATTTGGAGAGGCTGGTGTTAAGTATTTATCAAAAGATTTAAATATCAATTTTCTTGGTGAGATTCCACTTTTTAAAAGTCTTAGAGAAGCATCTGATTTTGGAAGACCTGGTTCACTTCAAGAGTCCAGTGAAATATCTGAAATATTTGATAATATTTCAAAAAATGTTGTTGAACAATTACTGATAAGAAACAAAGAACTCCCAACAACAAAAATTGTTGAAATCACTAACTTAGTAGGATGTTCTGCTATTAAAAAATAATGTCAAAACTAGAAAATAAAATATTACAAGCACTTGAAGAAATTAGACCTTTCCTAGTTAAAGATGGAGGGGATATTTCTCTAGAATCAATTATAGATTCTACTGTTAATATTAAATTACATGGAGCTTGTGTTAGCTGTAAGGTCAACCAGATGACTCTTAAACTTGGTGTTGAAACTACTATTAAAAAATATGCTCCTGAAATAAAAGAAGTTAAATCTGTATTACCGTTGTCTAAATGATTAAAACTGATATTTTAATAATAGGTGCTGGACCTACAGGATTATTTACAGTTTTTGAAGCAGGACTTTTAAAAATGAGATGTCATATTTTAGATTCTTTAGCTCAACCTGGAGGACAATGTATGGAGCTATACCCAAAAAAACCTATATATGATATACCAGCATACCCTGAAATAATTGCAGGCGATTTAATTAAAAAGCTTTTAGAACAGATTAAACCTTTTAATCCTTCTTATAGTCTAGGAGAAACTGCTCTTACTTTAGATAAACTTAAAGATGGCTCATTTAGAATAACCACTGATAAAGGGACTGAAATCTCAACTAAAATAATAGCAATTGCAGGTGGGTTAGGTACTTTCATCCCTAGAAAGCCTAAAATACCAAATCTATCTCAATACGAAGACAATGGAGTGCTTTACATGATTAAAGATCCTAATCAATTTAAAGATAAAACAGTAATAATTGCTGGAGGTGGAGATTCAGCTTTAGACTGGTCAATTTATCTTTCTGAAATAGCAAAGAAAGTAATACTTATTCACAGAAGAAATGAATTCAGAGGAGCTAACGAATCTGTTTCATCAGTTCAAAAATTAAAAAATTCAGGGAAAATTAAAGTAATAACTCCAGCTCAGATAACTAGCCTTAATGGAAGCAATAAATTAGAATCAGTTGTTTTAAACCAAGATGGTAATGAATTAACAATAAATACTGACTTTTTTATTCCACTTTTTGGTCTTATACCTAAATTGGGTCCAATTAAAGATTGGGGTCTAGAAATTGAAAACAATGCAATTAAAGTTAATAATAGTTTTGATTACCAAACTAATATTGAAGGGATTTATGCTATAGGTGATGTTAACACATATCCAGGAAAATTAAAATTAATTTTAAGTGGTTTTCATGAAGCAGCAGTAATGTGTCATAGTGCATATTCAAGATTAAATCCAGACAAAAAACCTTCAATTAAATATACAACTGTTAGTGGAGTTAAAGGCTTTGACGGTTCTGTTAAAGAAGCCAAAAAATCACAAATAAGTAAGATTGATTAGGACTTATTTAAAATAATTATTTTCAATTTAAATTAAACAAATAAAATTCTTCTTAGAGTATATCTTTCTTATATTTAAATGATTTTTAACAATATTTATATGATTGAACAGGATTTTGTTTGCACTGATGATTTCGTATCAAATGGAATTGTGAAATGGAATTCTCCAAGTAATATAGCTTTAGTGAAATATTGGGGTAAAAAAGAAAATCAAATTCCTCAGAACCCTTCAATAAGTTTTACACTATCTAAATGTCATACAAGTACCTCTCTAGAATTTAAACCAAAAAAGAATAAAGACAGTAATGTTATTTTTGAATTTGAAGAAGAAAAAAATCATCCATTTGGTCAAAAAATTAAACTATTTATATCGAGTATTGATAAATATTTTAAGTTTTTAAATAATCATGATATTTATATAAGATCAAAAAATAATTTTCCTCATAGTAGCGGAATTGCCTCGTCTGCTTCTTCAATGTCTGCTCTATCCTCATGCTTGGTTGATTTTGAATACTTAAACTCTAATAAAAAGAATAAATCTTATTATACAAATAAGAAATCATTTATAGCAAGATTAGGATCAGGGAGTGCCTCTAGAAGTATTGAAGGCCCAATTTCTCTTTGGGGCTTATCAGATTCATATCAAGGAAGTTCTGATTTATATTCAATAAATATTTCTAAAGATGTAAACAAAGTTTTTCTTAGCTATCAAAATTCTATTTTAATAATTGATCCAGGAGTTAAAAAAATATCTAGTTCTATAGGCCATAAACTTATAAATGAAAATCCTTTTTCTAATACAAGATTTGATATAGCAAGGAATAATATCTCAAGATTAAAAGATATTTTTAAGTCAGGAAATTTAGATGAATTTATTAATTTGACAGAGTCTGAGGCTTTAATGATTCATTCATTGATGTTATCTTCAAATCCTTATTTTATTTTGATGAAGCCGAATACTTTGGAAGTCATAAGTAGAATCTTAGAGTATAGGAGAGAGACTAAATCACCAATAAGTTTTACATTAGATGCAGGTTCAAATGTTCACTTGTTATATCCTTTATCTATAAAACAAACTGTTCAAAAGTTTATCAAAGATGATTTACTAATATTTTGTAAGTCAAATGCATGTATTCATGACTATCTAGGTAAAGGAGCAGAGAAGGTATTATAATGGATAAGAAAATCTTTTACTCAAAAATATTATTATTTGGTGAATATGGAATTATGTCAAACGCAGATGCATTAGCGATTCCATTCAAAGAATTTCATGGATCACTTAAAATATCAAAATCATTATTAAATGATGAAGAATTATCAAATCAGAAGTTAATTGAACTCTATAACTATATTGATAAAAATCAATCTCTTTTAAATATTATAAATTTAAATTCTTTTAAACATGATATTGATTCTGGGCTTTACTTTAAAAGTAATATACCAATTGCTTCAGGTCTTGGGAGTAGTGGAGCTCTAGTCTCTTCAATTATAAACAAATATTCAAATACTGATTTAAGTATAATGAATAGTGAAGAACTTAAAAAAATCATGTCAATAATTGAATCAAAATTTCACGGAAAATCTTCAGGGTTTGATCCATTAGTTTCATTTTTTAATAAGCCGATTATGTTATCCAATGGAACTATTAGATTACTTGATGATATAAAGTTTACAGATTTTAAAATATATTTAGTTGATAGTAAAACGCCATCTTCTACTTCTGATATGATCGCTTTATTCAATAAAAAAAAGAATGATAAATTTTTTTTGAATGATTTTAATAAATCTTTTATTTCTCTAACCAATGAATGCATTTATAATCTTTTGAACAACTCAATCTCTTTTAAAGATTCAATTAAAAATCTTTCTGAGAGTACATATATAAATATGAATGAAATGATTCCCGAGTCAATAAAAGAGATATGGCAAATTGGACATAAATCTGATGATTACTACATTAAACTTTGTGGTTCTGGAGGGGGAGGTTTTTTTTTAGTTTTTGATTTTGAAAACAAATTAAAAGATAGGTTAAGTACTTTTAAGTTAATTGAAATTTAACCTATGCAAAAACTGATTATACTTTTTGGAGTTAGTGGGTCTGGTAAATCTTGTATTGGCAAAATAATATCTAATGATTTAAAAATTAAATTTATAGAAGGAGATGATTTTCATTCATTAAATAATATCAACAAAATGAAAAAAAACTTACCATTAAATGATAGTGATAGAAAGGAATGGTTGTTATCATTAAATAGTGAATTGAAAAAAGAAGTGAAAAAAGACATAGTTATTGCTTGTTCTGCTTTGAAAGAAATTTATAGAAAAAAACTTATAAGTGGAGTCAATGCAAATATTTTCTGGTTTTGCTTAAAAGGAGAGTTTAAATTAATTAATCACAGATTAAAAAAAAGAAATAATCATTTCTTTAAACCAGATTTACTTAAAAGTCAATTTGATATAATTGAATATCCTGATTATTCAAATCTAATAGATATCAATGAGAGTCCAGAAAAGATAGTTGAAACAATAAAACTTAAAATATTTAAATGAATAATTGGGGAATAGTAGGAATAGGCAGGATTGGTTTAAGTATGGCTAGAAATATGTCAGATAAAGGTATAAGTCTTTCCCTTTATGATAAAATATTTGAAAATAAATCAGATCCAATTTTAGAAGAAAAAAAATTATATCCTGAACTTAAAAAAGTTTCTGTTTTTAATGATATTTTAAATTTTATTGAATCAATTGAAAGACCAAGAAAAATTTTAATTTTAGTTCCTTCGGGAAATCCAAACGAACAGGTTATCTCTAAATTAATTACAATTTTAAGTGATAATGATATTATAATTGATGCTGGAAATACTAATCCATTGATTAGCTATCGTAACAAATTAAAAATTGCAAAAAATAATATTTTATATCTAGGTATAGGTGTGTCTGGAGGAACACAAGGTGTATTGGAGGGTCCATCAATTATGATTGGAGGAGATAATAGTGCATTTAAAAAAGTGAAAGATGATTTATCACTAATTACATCAAAAACAATTGAAAATTCTAAAAGCTATGATTTTTTTGGTGATTCAAACCAGGGACATTTTGTTAAAATGATTCACAATGGAATTGAGTATGTTGAGATGCAGTTAATAGCATCTATTTATAAATTATTATTTGATTCTAATAATTATAATAATCAAAGTATTGCCCAAATTTTTGAAGATTGGAATAATAATTTAAATAGTTATCTAATTGATATATCAACTCAAAAAATATTAGAAAAGATTGATGATAAATATCTACTTGAAAAGATTGATGATGTAGCTGAAGATAATGGAACAGGGAGGTGGATGCTTAACTATGGAGTAGAACTTGGGTGTTCACTAAGTATGTTATCATCAGCTATGGATACTAGATTTATTTCTAAACTTCAAAGTGAAAGGAATGAAATAAATAAAAACATTAAACAAAGTTCCAAAAAATATAAAGTAGATGTTAACTCATTAAAAAGTGCATATAAGTTTTGTAGCCTTGTAAATTTTATCCAGGCTTTTTGCCTCATTAATGCAGCAAATAAAACTTATAATTGGAATATTAGTATTTCTAAGGTACTTAATGTTTGGTCTAATGGGAGTATTATAAAATCAAGTTTGATTAATGATCTTTACTCAAATTATTCTGTTGAAAATATCTTATCTGATAAGAAAATAATTAAAGATTTAAACCATTGTAAGTCAGATGTAATTAATATAATTATGTTATCATTAAAAAATGATATTTCAATTCCTTGTTTTAATGATGCTTTAAACTATTTTAATAGTATTTCAAGTAATTCGCTAAGTACTAAAATGATTCAGGCTCAACGAAATTTTTTTGGGTCTCATTCTATTAAAATTAAATAGATACTTATGTCAAAACTTCCTGAAAAATATAGATTTTTAGACTTATCAGATTATGGTCGTCCAGTAGGGCATTGGATAGCCAGTAAGTTACAATACTCATTATTTACTCCTATCCATGTTACTACACTGTTTATTGTAGCAGGATTAGTTGCAATCGCATTTATGATTAAAGGATACTATATAACTGCTTCTTTTTTTATAATACTAAAGTCAATATTAGATGCAGCTGATGGAGAATTGTCAAGATTAAAACAAACACCTTCTTATGTAGGGAGATATTATGATTCTATAGCAGACTTCCTGCTTAATTTTTCTTTTTTATTAGCTTTTTGGTATATCACAGAAATTTCAATAATCTACATGTTTATTGCATTTTTTGCAATCCAACTTCAAGGAACTGTTTATAACTACTATTATGTAATTTTAAGAAACTCAGTTCAAGGTGATTCTACCAGTCGGATTTTTGAGGCTGGTGCTCCTAAAGCATTAAAGGGTGAAAGTCAATACATGGTAAATATCTTCTATAAAATTTACGATGTTTTATATATATCTTTTGATAAAATAATGTATTATATGGATAAAGATGCAAAAGACAGTCCACCATTTCCAAAGTGGTTTATGACAGTATTATCTATGTATGGACTTGGTTTTCAGTTATTAATTATGGCTTTAATGCTATCCTTTAACCTTAAATCATATGTAATTCCTTTTTTTATCGCTTATTCTATTTTTTTAGTTGTATTTGTTGGTCTCAGAAAACTTGTTCTTAAGCCATAGTCATAATTTTTTTGTGATTATATTAGAGTTATAAAGAATACATATTTTAGATAATGAATAAAGTTGTGACTTTTGGTGAAATCATGTTAAGGCTATCTCCACCGGGTTATCTTCGCTTTTCTCAAACAAACACCTTTGACATTGTATACGGTGGTGGAGAGTCAAATGTTGCAGTTTCGTTAGCAAATTTTGGAATTCCTGTAGAGTTTGTTACGAGGTTACCCAAATCAGAAATAGGTGAATGTGCTTTAATGGAGTTGCGTAAAAGAGGGGTGGGAACATCTCATATTAAACTTGGAGGAGAAAGACTAGGTATTTATTTTATGGAAACAGGAGCAGTAAACAGAAGTAGCAATGTGGTGTACGATAGAACTAATTCTGCAATGGCAGAAATTGAATTAGGGATGATTAATTGGGATAAAGTTTTTGATGGCGTTTCTTGGTTTCATTGGACTGGAATCACCCCTGCAATTTCAAAAAATGCTGCCGATGTATGTTTGGAGGCTGTAAAAATTGCTAGTGATAAAGGATTAACAATTTCAACTGATTTAAATTATCGATCTAAACTTTGGAAACATGAGGGAAATCGAAATGAAATTATGAGTGAACTCACATCTTATTGTGATATTATCCTAGGTAATGAAGAAGATGCTGAAATGCATTTTGGGATTAAACCAGAAAGTCTAGACATAACTTCACAAGGAAATGAAATGAAATCAGAAGCTTTTTTGTCTGTTTGTAAACAGATGATGAAAAAATTCCCAAGAGCTAAGAAGGTAATTATAACATTAAGAGGATCAATTTCAGCTTCACACAACTCATGGGCTGGGATTCTTTATGATGGAAAAAAGATGTATGAGAGTATCCAATATCAAATCACTGATATTGTTGATCGCATTGGTGGCGGAGATTCTTTTATGGGTGGATTAATTTACGGTTTTCTAAATTATCCGAATAAAGATCAAAAGGCATTAGATTTTGCAGTAGCTGCATCTTGTCTTAAACATACAATTAAAGGAGACGTAAACCTTGTTAAAGTTGAAGAGGTAGAAAAATTAATGAATGGAAATGCCTCTGGCAGAGTTAATCGATAAAAATTTATGGCGCAATATTCAAGAATTCAAGTAATACAACAGATGGAAGAATCTGGTATGGTTCCATTATTTTATCATGAAAATATCAAAGTTGCTAAGGATATTCTTAAAGCTTGTTATGATGGAGGAGCTCGTTTAATGGAATTTACAAATAGAGGTGATTTTGCTTTAGAAGTTTTTACTGATTTAATTAAATATGCAATTGCTGAGCTTCCTGGAATGATTATGGGTGTAGGATCTATAACCGATGCAAAGGCAGCTTCACAATATATGTTAGCTGGAGCAAATTTTGTTGTGACTCCAGTTTTTAGAGAAGATATTGCTCGTATCTGTAACCGAAGAAAACTAATGTGGTCTGCTGGATGTAGTTCGCTAACTGAAATAGCAACTGCAGAAGAATTTGGTTGTGAAATCATAAAATTATTTCCAGGAGATATTTTAGGACCTGGATTTGTTAAAAGTATAAAAGGACCTCAACCTTGGACCTCTGTAATGCCTACAGGAGGAGTTTCTATGGAATATGATAATTTAAAATCGTGGTTTGATTCTGGGGTTACATGTGTTGGTATGGGTTCTAAGCTTATATCTAAAGATATTTTAGTTAATAAAAATTACACTTTACTTCAGGAAAATGTTGAGAAAACTCTTAGCACAATTAAATCCTTAATATGAAAACAAAACTTTTAATGACTTCAAGTGCCGTATTCTTTGGAATTATTGGAATCCTTCTTTCTTTTTTACCTAACGAAATAGCAGAATATCTTAGTGTTGAACCGACTATTATTACAATACTTTTTTTACAAATATTAGGTGCATTATACTTGGGATTTGGAATTTTGAATTGGACGGCGAAAGGAACGCTAATTGGAGGAATTTATAATAGACCAATTGCCCTTGGAAACCTAATGCATTTTGTAGTTGGAGCAATTACATTGGTTAAAGTAATTTCTAATATTCAAACACATACAGAGATTATTATTTTCTTAACTGTATTCTATGTAATTTTTGCACTACTTTTCGCCTATGTATTTAAAACTAACCCGACTTAATTAGAAAATAATAAACTAATAAATCATGCCTTTACTTATTGTCATATTTGGAATATTATTGTTATTTATTTTAATAGCTAGATTTAAGCTTGATGCATTTATTTCATTTATAACAGTTTGTATTTTTGTCGGCCTATTTCAAGGAATGCAATTACAAAGTATTGTCGAATCGATTCAAAAGGGAATTGGAGACACACTAGGGTTTTTAGTTTTGATTCTAGGTTTTGGAGCCATGTTAGGGAAACTTGTTGCTGATAGCGGAGCTGCTCAAAGGATTACATCTAAATTAATATCAGGTTTTGGAGTTAAAAATATTCAATGGGCAGTTGTTGTTGCAGGTTTTATAGTAGGTGTCCCAATGTTTTATTCTGTAGGTTTTGTTATTTTAATTCCTTTAGTTTTTACAGTGGCAGCCTCTTCAGGATTACCATTAATTTATGTTGGTTTACCCATGCTTGCCTCTTTGTCTGTAACTCATGGTTTTCTTCCTCCTCATCCCGCTCCTACAGCAATCTCAAGTATGTTTAATGCAGATATTGGCAAAACATTATTATATGGAATTATTATAGCTATTCCAGCTATAATAATAGCGGGACCATTATTTACCAGAACAATTAAAAACATTAATGCTACTCCTTTAAAAGAATTTTATAATCCTATTATTTTAAAAGATGAGCAAATGCCAGGAATGGGAGTAAGTGTATTTACTGCTTTACTTCCTGTCATACTAATTATATTTTCTTCAATTTTCAATATTATTTTTACAGATGAATATTACTTCAACTCTTTTTTAAAGGAAATTATTCTTTTTATTGGTAACCCTGTAATTGCCATGTTGCTTTCTGTTTTAGTTGCCATCTATACACTTGGTTTATCTCGTGGAAAAAAAATGGAAGAATTAATGAACTCTGTTTCAAGTTCTGTATCAAGTATAACAATGGTTTTATTAATAATTTCTGGAGCAGGTGCTTTAAAACAAATTTTAATTGATAGTGGGGTAAGCGATTATATAGGAGCCTCATTAGATGGATCACAGATATCACCATTAATTTTAGCCTGGCTTATAGCTACAGTTATAAGGGTATGTGTAGGATCTGCAACAGTAGCTGGTTTAACTGCAGCAGGAATTGTACTTCCTCTTGTTTCAAGCTCAGAGGTAAGTCCTGAATTAATGGTACTAGCTATAGGTTCTGGAAGCTTAATGTTATCTCACGTAAATGACGCAGGATTCTGGATGTTTAAAGAGTATTTCAATCTCACAGTTAAAGAAACTCTTTCAACTTGGACAGTAATGGAAACTATTGTTGGAATTACTGGGTTAATAGGAGTTTTAATATTGAATATATTTATATAATATGAAAAAATCACCTTCAGAAAAAGTAAAAGAACTAGGTTTAGTCTTTCCTCCAGCTCCAAAGCCTGCAGGTGTCTATAGACCTGTATTAATTGTAGATAATTTTTTATATGTATCAGGTCAAGGTCCAGTTAAAAATGATGGTACATTAATGCAAGGCCGTGTTGGAGATAATTTAACTAGTGAGGAAGGAAAATTAGCAGCTCGTCAAGTTGGGTTAACAATGCTATCTAGCATCCAGACACATTTTGGGGATCTAGACAAAATTAAAAGAGTAATTAAAGTATTTGGAATGGTTAATTGCTCTCCTGAATTTAAAAAACATCCATTTGTAATTAATGGTTTTAGTGAATTGATGGCTGACGTATTTGGAGATGATAATGGAATTGGAGTTAGAAGTGCTGTTGGTATGATGCTTCCTGGCGGAATCCCTGTTGAAATTGAAGCAATGTTTGAATTAAAATAAATCAACATGGATAAAGATTGGTATAGAATAAATAATGTTGAAGATATTCCATCTCCCTCTCTCGTTGTTTTTCCTTCTAGGATTGAGGAAAACATTAAATTAATGATAAAGATTGCTGGAGGCACTAAGAAACTCAGACCACATATTAAAACTCATAAAATTGCAGAAATAATTAAAATGCAAATAGATCATGATATTACAAAATTTAAATGTGCTACCCTATCTGAAGCAAAGCTTCTGGCTGAATGTAATGCAAAAGATATTCTATTAGCAATGCAATTAACAGGATCTAATGTTAATAGATTTATTGAATTAACACAGAAATATCCAAAATCATTATTTTCAACTATTGTTGATAATGAAGAGTCTGTAATAAAATTTAATTTAGCTGCTTTAAAGAAAGGACTTAAGGTTTCCCTATGGCTAGATATAAACAATGGCAATAATAGAACGGGGATTAAACCTAATAATGAAGCTACATTACTTTATAAAAAAATCGATGGGTCTTCTAATTTAATAGCTAAGGGACTTCATGTTTATGATGGTCACATTCGTGAATCTGATCTTAACTTACGAAAAGAAATTTGTGATAAACAATTTGAATCAGTTCTTAATTTAAAAAGTAATATTGAGTTTCTGGGAATAAAAATTAATAAGATTGTTGCAGGTGGAACCCCAAGTTTTCCAATTCATGTAAAAAGAAACAACATAGAAGTAAGTCCAGGTACTTCATTATTATGGGATGAACGATATGGTAGCTCTTTTAAAGATTTAAAGTTTTTTCATTCTGCTGTTCTTGTTGGAAGTATAATAAGTAGACCAAGTAAAGACCTTATATGTCTAAATTTGGGACATAAATCTGTTGCTTCGGAAATGGATTTTCCAAGATTGAAACTTCTTAACATTGAAAACTTTAAACAGGTAAGTCACAGTGAAGAGCATTTGGTTCTGGAATGCAATGAATCAAAAGATTATCTGGTCGGTTCAGTCTGTTATGCAATACCAGTTCATATTTGTCCAACAGTTCCAAAATATAAAAAAGTTTTAACTGTTGAAAATGGGGATGTAACAGGAGAGTGGGAAGTTGCAGCTAGAGATTATAATATAGAATAGTATTTATAAAAAAATAAGAAAGAAATGTTTGTTTTTGATGCACACCTAGACTTAGCAATGAATGCTTTAGAGTGGAATAGAGATTTAACTCAAAGTGTTCAAGAAATCAGAAAAAGTGAGATTGGGATGACTGATAAGCCAGATAGAGAAAAAAACACAGTATCTCTTGACGCAATGAGAAAAGGTAATATTGGGATATGTGTTGCTACTCAAATTGCAAGAGTAAGTAATGATGATAAATTACCAGGTTGGAATTCTCCTCAACAAGCATGGGCTCAAACGCAAGGTCAGCTTGCATGGTATAAGTCAATGGAAGATATTGGGGAAATGACTCAAATCAAAAATTCTATGCAACTTACTAATCATATAGAATTGTGGAAAGATGACACTATCTCTAATAAGCCTATTGGATATATTTTAAGTTTAGAAGGAGCTGATTCAATTGTAAACATTGATTATCTAGAGAAATCATATGATTTAGGTTTAAGAGCCATAGGTCCAGCTCATTATGGACCAGGAATTTATGCACATGGAACAGATTCTGAAGGAGGAATTGGAATTAAAGGAAAAGAGTTGCTAAAAAAAATTGAGGAGTTAAATTTAATTCTTGATGCTACTCATTTATGCGATATAAGTTTCTGGGAAACCATGAATATATATAATGGACCAGTATGGGCAAGCCATAATAATTGTAGAAAATTTGTTGATCATAACAGACAGTATTCAGATGAACAAATTTATGAATTGATCTCTAGGAATGCTGTTATTGGAATTCCATTAGATGCGTGGATGATGGTTCCTAATTGGGTTAGAGGTGTGTCTACTCCTGAGAGTATGGGGGTAACATTAGATAAAATGATTGATAATATTGATCATATTTGTCAGTTATCAGGTAATGCATTACATGTAGGTATTGGTACTGATTTAGATGGAGCCTTCGGTAAGGAACAAACACCACTTGATCTTGATACTATAGCTGATCTTCAAAAAATTCCATCAATGCTATCTAAAAAAGGATATTCAAAAATTAATATTGAAAATATTATGAGTCAAAACTTTATAAATTTTCTTTTAAGAGTGTGGAATTAATTTAAACTTAAATTATATACTGACTCTAAGTTTAATTTTACTTAGTTGCAATATAAATTGTTGAAATTCCAAAGAATTTTTTCCTTACTTTCTTATGGATTTTATAAATTCATTTATAGAATTAACACCTTTTAATTTAAGGTGTTTTATAAATGCAGAACCTATTATAGCTCCTTTTGAATACTGAACTGCTGTATTATATGTTTCTTTATTTCCTACTCCAAAACCTATTATTCTTTTACTAGAAAGATTCATTTCTTTAATCTTTTTAAAATAAGCTAATTGATCAGAGTCAAATGTGTTCTTGGAGCCAGTCACACTTGATGAACTAACCATATAGATAAATCCATTTGAAATTTCATCAATATGTCTAATTCTCTCTTCTGGAGTTTGAGGAGCAATTAAAAACATATTATATAAGCCATAATCTTTAAAAATAGATTTATATTTTAGTTCAAAGTAATTAATCGGTAGATCAGGAATAATAAGACCATCTATTCCTGCTTCACTACATTTTTTGCAAAAAGCTTCAACTCCATATTGTAGAATTGGATTAAAGTAGCCCATAACTATTAATGGGATAGAAACTTTAGATCTTATATCTTTTAACTGGTCAAATAATACATTTGAATTCATTCCGTTTTTAATTGCTTGTGTAGAGCTATCTTGAATTGTAGGGCCATCAGCAAGAGGATCGCTGAATGGTAATCCTATTTCAATCATATCTACTCCTGATTCTTCAAGCTTTATAATAATCTCCTGAGTATTATTTAAGTCAGGGTATCCAGCTGTAAAATATATAGATAGAAGTTTTCCTTCTTTGTTTAATTTTTTATCAATTCTATTCATTATAAATCAAAATATTCTATGTAAGTATTTAAATCTTTATCACCTCTTCCTGAAAAATTCACAACAACTATATCATCTTTTTTAAACTCTAGATAATTAAAAGCAGCAAAAGCATGTGCTGTCTCAATAGCTGGAATTATTCCTTCAAGTTTAGAAATTTCTAATCCAGCCTTCATTGCATCTTGATCAGTAATAGAAATAAATTGAGCTCTTTTAGATTCTAAAAGGTGTGCATGAAGTGGACCAACACCAGGATAATCAAGTCCTGCTGAAATAGAGTAAGGTTCAATAATTTGTCCATCAGTAGTTTGCATCAATAAGGTCTTACTGCCATGAATAATTCCAACTTTACCTAGAACAGATGTTGCTGCACTTTTTCCAGATTCAATACCTTCTCCTGCAGCTTCAACTGAAATAATTTTGACATTATCATTTTCTAAATATTCATAATATAATCCTGCAGCATTACTACCTCCTCCAATATTTGCAATTAAATAGTCTGGGTTTTCTGTTCCTTCCTTTTCATAAAGTTGAGTTTTTATTTCTTTAGAAACAATAGATTGAAATTTTGCTACCATATCTGGATAAGGATGCGGTCCTACAACTGAACCAATAATATAATGAGTTGTCAAAGGATTATTTATCCAATCTCTAATAGCCTCATTAGTTGCATCTTTTAGTGTTTTGCTTCCTGATTCAGCAGAAATAATACTTGCTCCCAACATTTTCATTCTAGCAACATTAGGCGCCTGTCTTTTAATATCTACTGCACCCATATATATAACACATTCAATTCCAGCAAGTGCACATACAGTAGCAGTAGCTACACCGTGTTGACCAGCACCTGTTTCAGCAATAATCCTTGTTTTTCCTAATCTTTTAGCTAACAATATCTGACCAATTGTATTATTGATTTTATGCGCTCCTGTATGGCATAAATCTTCTCTTTTTAAATATATTTTACATTTATATTTTTCAGACATTCTTTCGGCAAAATAAAGTGGAGTAGGTCTACCAACATAATCTTTCAGCAAGTTGTTATATTCAGTTTTAAAGTCCTTATCGTTAATTATGTTATTATAATTTTTTTCTAATTCTTCTAGATTTGGAAAAAGCATTTCAGGCACAAAAGCTCCTCCAAAATTTCCATAAAAACCTTCTTTGTCAACACTATATTTCATTGTCAATAATTTCTTTAAATTTTATTAAATCTTCAATAACTTTTAAATTAAATTCATCTTCAAATTTACTATTTACATCTATACCATATAATGGTAACTTCATATCAACTAATCTATTTAATGCACTTATTGAATCTAAACCAATTCCACCACTAATAAAAAACTCCTTGTCAAGTTTGTATTTTTTTAGAAGTTTCCAATCAAATGTTTTTCCTGTACCTCCAGGTAGCTGTGATTTTGAGTCAAATAAAAACAAGTCACATTTATTCACATAATCATTTAAAATCTCAAAATCAAAATTTTGATCAATTCTAAAAGACTTGATTACTTCAATTTTCAAATTAAGAAGTTTCTGACATAGTTCTGGTGACTCATCTCCATGAAGCTGAATACATTTAAGTTTGTGATGTTCTATTTTGTCACAAATAAAATCATAATTAGAATTGTAAAAAACTCCCGTTTTCTTACAGTTATTAATTTGAGGAGTATCTCCTTTAATATATCTAACAGATTTCTCCCAAAATATATGTCCAATATAGTCAGGATGTAAATCCATTACATTTAATATGTTTTCTTTGTCAAATAATCCACATACTTTAAATTTCATTTTCTACTTGTTTTATAAAATTATATGCAGACTCTTCAGGTTTTGATGATTTCATAAAGTTTTCACCAATTAAAAAACCATCATATCCAACCTTATTTAACTTAACTATAGATTCTACTTTACTAATCCCACTTTCAGAAATTTTGATAAATTCACCAGGTATCTTTTTAAATATTTCTATACTATTTTTGATATCTATTTCTAGAGTATCGAGATTCCTATTATTTACACCAATTATATCTATATCATATTTTGAAACCTCATTTAATTCATCAATAGAATGTATTTCAAGTAAAACTTCAAGACCTAGACTTTTAGCTAATGAACTATAATTTTTTATTTGTTCCTTACTAAGAATAGATGCAATTAATAGAATTGAATCTGATCCAATAGACTTTGCTTCTATAATCTGATATTCACTTATTACAAATTCTTTTCTTAGTATAGGAATCTCAATACTAGTTTTAACATCATTAATATCTGATATACTTCCATCAAAATATTTTTTATTAGTTAAAATAGAAACTCCAACTGCACCAGCTTTTTCATATCCTTTTATCACATCAGAAATATTAGATGTATAATTTATATTTCCATTTGAAGGAGATTTTCTTTTAAACTCACATATAATTCCTGACTTACTTTTTTTAATAGACTCTTTCAAAGATTTACATTTTTTAGTAAAATCTTTTTGTTTTTCTAGATCTGAAACAGGAACAATATCAGATAAAGTTTTAATTTCTATTTTTTTATCATGTATAATCTTATCTAGTATCTTCATTGCATAACATTTATAAGATTATTAAAACACTTAAGTGCATTTTTAGTTTTTATGGATTCTTTAGCAATCATAAAGGCTTCAATAATTGACATATTCTTAGATATTGCAATCGCTAAAGCAGCATTAGCGCATACAACATTTTCTTGTTCAAGGGATGCATTTGCGTTTAATACATCCATAAATATTTTAGATGATGATTCTATATTTTTTCCTCCAGATATTTTATTAGAGTCAATATCTTGAAGATTAAAATCTTTAGATTCTAAAATAAATTCACTTTCTCTTGAGTAAATCTTAGTACCCTTAGTTAATGATATTTCATCATAACCATCTATTGAATGGATAATATTGTAATTAATGTCAGTAGTCTGGTATAGATAGTTATAAATTCTAGCTAGTTCTAAACTGTAAACACCTACTATTTGTTTCTTAGGCATTGATGGGTTAACCATTGGCCCTAACATGTTAAAGAAAGTTTTTAAACCTAGTTCTTTTCTTACTGGAGCAACATTCTTCATAGCGGGATGAAAAAGTGGAGCATGTAAGAAGCAAATATTCGCTTTATCTACAGCTCTTTTAATTTTATCAGAATCATTATTAAATTTTAAACCTAAATGTTCAAGTACGTTACTTGAGCCACAACTAGAAGAAACACCATAATTTCCATGTTTTGCAACTTTAACTCCAGAACCAGCTGTTACAAATGAAGCTAGAGTTGAAATATTAAAAGTATCCTTCTCATCACCACCAGTCCCACATAAATCAATTGGATCAAATTCATTAAGATCAATTTTAAGAGATAATTCAATAAGAGCCTTTCTAAAACCATTTAATTCTTCAATAGTTATATTCCTTATCATGAATATTGTTAAGAATGATGAAATTTCGCTAGTATTAAGTTTTCCCTCAGAAATTTCAATAATAATATTCCTTGATTCTTTTTCTGTCAATGTTTCATATTGAGTAAGTCGATTTAATATTTTTTTCATATCGTATTTATCCAATTATTTAATATTGTTTTTCCATCAGGTGTTAAAATTGATTCTGGATGAAATTGAACTCCTCTGACATTGAAATCTTTATGTTTTATTGACATAATTTCGCCATTTTCATCAACAGAAGTTACTTTAAGTACTTGAGGTAATGGATTGTCAACTATCCAAGAATGGTATCTCCCTACATTTAAATCAGATTTAATATCATCAAAAATTAGATCCGAGTCAGTTAAAGTTATCTTCGATGAAACCCCATGATAAACCTTCTTTAAGTTTCTTATTTTACCTCCAAAAGCCTCAGCAATTGCTTGTTGACCTAAACAAACACCAAAAATATTTTTAGTGTTATAAAATTTTTTAATTACCTCAATTATCTTTCCAGCTTCTCTAGGAATTCCAGGTCCTGGTGAAATTAAAATTGCATCAAAATTACTTATTTCATCAAGTTCAAATTTATCATTTCTTTTTACTGTTACCTCGCATCCAAGTTCCTCTAAATAGTATAGAAGATTGTATGTGAATGAATCATAATTATCTATTAAAAATATTTTTTTCATTTTATTAATTCAGCTTCATTTAATGCTTTATCTAGAGCCCCTAATTTGTTTCTCACTTCTTCTAACTCTTTTTCTGGAATTGAATCTATTACTATCCCAGCTCCAGCTTGGTAATTCAATATATTGTTTTTACTAAAGAAAGATCTTATGATAATCGCATGATTAAAGTTTCCATTAAAATCTATATATCCAATAGCTCCCCCATAAAAATTCCTATTTACTTTCTCATATTTTTCAATCAATTCAAGAGCTCTATGTTTTGGAGCTCCTGTTAATGTACCAGCTGGGAAAGTATCTTCAACTACTTTAAAAGATTTAATATTTTTCTTCAATATTGCTGTAACCTTGGAAACTAAATGAATAACATGGGAGTAGAATTGTATCTCTCTGTTTTTCTCCACTTTAACATTATTTCCGCTTCTGCTCAAATCATTTCTAGCAAGATCAACTAACATAATATGTTCAGAATTTTCTTTTGGATCTTTAGCTAATTCTTTTGCAGCATTATGATCTTCTTCATCATTTCCTGTTCTTTTAAATGTACCAGCAATTGGATGAATTTCTGATTTACCATCTTTAATTATAATTTGAGCTTCAGGTGAACTACCAAAAATTTTATAATCACCATAATCAAAAAAGAAAAGGTACGGTGAAGGGTTTATTGATCTTAAAGCTCTATAAACATTAAATTCATCTCCACTAAATTTTTGCATAAACCTTCTCGATAAGACAAGCTGAAAAACATCTCCTCTTTTACAATGCTCCTTGGCTTTGTTAACATACTCAAGATATTCATCATCAGTTATTATTGATTCAGATTTACCTTTTTTTCTAAAATTAAATACTGAATAACTCTTGTTGTTTAAAATAGCTTCAATTGATTCAATGTTGTTAGAATTTTTAATTGTGTTGCAGAAGATATGAGCTTCATGATTGTATTGGCTTATTGCAATTATATTTTGATAAAGTCCATAATATATGTCTGGTATATCAAGGTCATCTTTATTTTCAATATTAATTGAATCAAAATATTTAACTGATTCGTGACTCATAAAACCAAATAGTCCATTATTTAAAAATTTGAAATCTGAATCTGATGTTTCAAAGTTATCTAGATAGTTATGAATTACATCTGAAACTTTTTCATTTTTTGTCAATGTTCTTGAACTAACTACTTCTCCAGGATATGAAATATTAATTTCGTTGTCTTTAATTTTGATGTAACCGATTTGATTGAAACAAATAAATGAGTAATTATTATTTGCCAACATATAATCACTATTTTCTAATAGTAAACTATTTGGATAAATATCTCTTATTTTTAGATAAACCTCCACAGGAGTTATAGTGTCTGCAAAGATTTTTTTATGATAATTTTTTAATTTTATTTTCTTCATAGCAAAAAAAAAGCCTGTCGTGAGACAAGCTATTAACTAATAGTTCAATCACGAATATTTAATTATCGTAATTCCACCACCAGTATGTGTTAATTAATTTCATTAAGCAAATATAAAATAAAAACAAAGCAATCCAACAGAAACAAAGCCTATTATAATAAATATAGCAGTTGAAATAAGTTTTAAATGCTTCTTAGTTCCTTCAGCCATATTCATTGTTTCAAGTTGTGGTTCGTTAACATCTTTGAGTTCATTTATTGATAAAAATGTAGCTGCTACAACTGTACCAGTACAGATTAATCCCATGATAAATATAAAAGTATCACCCATATTATTTTTTTAGCATTTGTTTAAAATAACATCCAAATGATAGAATTGAAGGAACCCATAAGCCAACAAATAAACCTTCATCCTTATAACCTTGAAACCATAGTGTAACAGATAAGACAAAGGATATAAATGCAGCAGCAATTAGAAAAATGTCAGATTTTTGAAAATATTTCATATGTAAATGTATTTAAATCCCAAAATACATAATTACAATTGAATTAAAAAAAGTAATTCTTAAGTTTTTTTTTTAATACTATTTGATTTACTTATTTTACATAAAAAAAAATGAAAAACTTAACCTCGAAAGAACTTATTGATAAACTAGAAAGTGATGAAGATGCATTTCTTCTTGATGTAAGATCTGAAGAAGAATATGAGGAGTCCCATATACCTAATTCTAAACTTTTAAATATTCGTAATCCACAATTATTTATGGATGGTCTTCAAGATTTAGATAAATCTAAAAATTACTATGTCTATTGTCATTCTGGTGCAAGAAGTGTTCAAGCATGTCAAATAATGGAAACTTTTGGTTTTAACAATTTATCTAATTTATTAGGTGGTATTTCAGAATGGACAGGCTCAAAAAACAACTAATTGATTAATTATTTTGAAAAATATGGTCTTGGGGTTTGTGAGAGAATTAGTAAAAAGCTAGGAATAAGAACTAGCACTTTTAGGTTTTTATTTTTTTATTTATCAATTTTTACTCTTCTCCTGGGATTTATTTTATATTTGACATTCGCCTTGATTTTTAAGGTAAAAGATTTGATTATCCATAGAAAAAAAACAGCATTTGATTTATAAATTATGATTATACAAGAAAAATTAGGAATAGATGAAAGAATTAATGAAGCTTTTCAACCAATATCTAACTTTTGGGAAGGTCTAATTCTCCATGAATTTTTTGGAACAGGCATACCAACAATTATTCTTTTATTAGTAGGTGGTGCAGCATTCTTTACTTTATATTTTGGTTTTATAAATATCCGAGGTTTTGGATTATCTATTAGAACTGTGATGGGCAGATATGATGGATTGGATAAAAAGAGAAAAGGGGGTGGTGAAGTTAGCCATTTTCAAGCCTTAGCTACAGCTGTTTCAGGAACTGTAGGTAATGGAAATATTGCTGGTGTTGCTATGGCAATTGCAATCGGTGGTCCAGGAGCAACTTTTTGGATGATTTTATGTGGACTACTCGGGATGTCTTCAAAATTTGTAGAATGTACACTAGGTGTTAAGTATAGAGATGTTGGACCTGATGGAACAGTTTATGGAGGTCCAATGTATTATCTTTCTAAAGGTTTAAAGGAAAGAGGTTTTGAAAAATTTGGTAAAGTCCTCGCTGTTATTTTTGCTATTCTATGTATCGGCGCATCTTTTGGAGGAGGAAACGCTGCTCAATCAAATCAGGCAGCACTACAAATGGTTAGTCTATTTGGTTTAACTGGTGGTTCCGCAAGAACTATTGTTGGTGTTATTATGATGGTTGTAGTAGGTGTAATTATTATTGGTGGAATTAAAAGAATAGCATCTGTTACAGAAAAAATAGTTCCTTTTATGGCTGGTATGTATGTTTTAGCATGTCTATATATAATACTAATGAATTTCTCATTTGTTGACGATGCATTTGCAATGATTATAAATGGCGCATTCGCTCCAACTGCTGCAGTGGGGGGATTCATAGGTGTTCTTGTTCAAGGTTTTAGAAGAGGTGCATTCTCAAACGAAGCTGGTGCAGGTTCTGCTTCTATAGCTCACTCTGCAGTAATTACAAATTACCCTGCTTCTGAGGGGATTGTTGCATTATTAGAACCATTTATTGACACTGTTGTAATATGTACAATGACCGCACTTGTAATAATCATTTTTAATGGTGATAATAGTCTTTTTACTTATGGAAATTTAGTCGATGGATCATCAGCTGTTATGATAAGAGGTCAAGAACTTGAAGGCGCTGGTCTAACATCAGCTGCTTTTGCTGAGTATATATCTTTTTCAGGACCATTCCTTGCTATTGCAGTTGTTCTATTTGCTCTTTCAACAATGATATCCTGGTCATACTATGGTCTTCAATCTTGGATGTATGTTTTTGGTAAAGGAAAAATATCTGATCTTACATATAAACTTCTTTTTCTTTTATTTATTGTTATTGGTGCTGCTGGTGATATGTCATCTGTTTGGGCATTCTCTGATGCAATGATCTTAGCTCTTGTTTTTCCAAACATGATAGGTCTCTTTATTTTATTCCCTAAGGTAAAAGAGGAACTTTCTAGATATCTTGTCGCAATTAATAATAAAAAATAACAAGCATATTAAATACAATTATTTATATTTGCGTTCGTAAATAAATTTTAGATGTTAATTATACCAATAAAAGACGGCGAGAACATTGATAAAGCTCTTAAAAGATTCAAACGTAAGTTTGATAAAACAGGGGTAATGAGATCTCTTAGAGACAGAAAACAGTTTGTTAAGCCATCAATTGTACATAGAACTAAAATCAAAAAAGCTCAATATGTACAAAAGCTTAGAGATCAAGAAAATCTCTAATATCCTCATTTTTTCTCCTTTACATCGTAACTTAGATGTATAATGCTTATAGAGAAATTTTTAGACTATTTACAACTAGAAAAAAACTATTCCTTAAACACATTATCCGCTTATAAGCGAGATTTAATTCAGTACAATAAATTCATCATTGAAAACAATGGAAATCTCAAAATAGAGAAAGCCGACTATAAGGTTATTAGATCTTGGATAATTAGTATGGTAAACAGTAATATATCAAATCGATCTATAAATAGAAAAGTTTCAAGCTTAAAATCATTTTATAAGTTTTTAATTAAAACGGAAACTATTAATTCGTCTCCTCTTAAAGCTCATAGCCCCTTAAAACAGTCAAAAAAAATACAAGTTCCTTTTTCTAAGGAAGAAATAAATTCACTTTTAGACAGTGATTTTTTTGCTAATGATTACAAGGGCGTTTTACAAAAAACAATAATTGCATTTTTTTATTTTACAGGGGTTAGAAGAATAGAGCTAATAACAATTAAAGAGTCCGATATTAGTCTAGAATCTTCAACTGTTAAAATAATGGGTAAAAGAAGTAAAGAGAGAATAATCCCAATTTTGCCTAAACTAAAAAAGGCAATAATTTTTTTTAAGGAAATCAAATCAAAATTCCTGGGTCAAACTTCATCAGATTATTTTTTTACATCAAAAAATGGAAAACAATTATCTGAAAAATTTGTTTACAGAACTGTTAATGAATATTTTAAACTGGTTTCACCTAAAATAAAAAAAGCTCCTCATGTTTTAAGGCATAGTTTTGCAACTCATTTAATTAATGAAGGCGCAGATATAAATTCAGTAAAAGAACTGTTAGGTCATTCAAGTTTATCTGCTACGCAAGTCTATAGTCATACTAGTATGGAGAGAATTAAAGAAGTGTTTAAAAATTCACATCCAAGAGCTAAATAATATTTTAAAATTTATTTCTTTTTACTTTGTTTGAGGAGAAAAAAGCATTTATTTTGCAAACAGTTTTTTATAATAAGCCGATGTAGCTCAGCTGGCTAGAGCAGCTGATTTGTAATCAGCAGGTCGTGGGTTCGAGTCCCTCCATCGGCTCTTTGAAATTTTGAATTTGGGGAGATACTCAAGCGGTCAACGAGAGCAGTCTGTAAAACTGTTGGCTACGCCTTCGTAGGTTCGAATCCTGCTCTCCCCACAAATTAATGCGGGAGTAGCTCAGTTGGTAGAGCGTCAGCCTTCCAAGCTGAATGTCGCGAGTTCGACCCTCGTCTCCCGCTCAACTTTTTTGCCGATATAGCTCAGGGGTAGAGCGTTTCCTTGGTAAGGAAGAGGTCACGAGTTCAAATCTCGTTATTGGCTCTCAATGATAGCAAGGCTTGACAACCTTTAGACCTTGTATAAATAAATAAGACTTTGAATATTGTTTGAATATTTAGGTCTTTTTTTTGTTTTATAATCAGTTTAATTCAGTTAACTCCAGATATCAAACTTGAATTAACTTGAAAAGGTAAGGTTATCTTACTGCGTTTAGATACTGATTACCAGTCTGTTAGATATTTGTTAGTATCTTGATTAAATAAGTAAGGTTTAATTTCTTGGGTTGAGATACATTAGTTATCAATTAGTTACAAGCTATCTATATTTATATAGTTGCACTATAATAATAGTATTGACCTCTTTTAATTAAGGGGGTTTTTCTAAATTAGAGATATGGAATTTCCTATACAAAACCCTTTTGAGTTATTTGGTTATAAAATACCAATATCAATTATACTTGCAATCATTACGTTTATAGCTGTGTTTATATATCAATATTTTAAAAAGAAGAAGTAGCTTGAATTTTTATAAATTAGAAGTATAATTTTAAATCTTATAATATGAAACACTTTTTATATTCAATGTCCTTTGTCATATTGATTTCTTGTTCACAACCTCAAGAAACATCTTCTGCATTTGTAGAAAACGAAGTTATTGCAGCAGTACTCATGAAAGCTAATGAATCTAAATCAGCAGAAGAAATAGCGGATTTTTCAAATTATTATACAAATCTTGTTGAGGAAAATGAGCCTAATGCATATGGCTGGGGATTTTTTCAAAGAGGGGATAATATAATGCTAATTGAAAGATACAAGGATGAGGCTGCTCATCTAAATCATATAACAAATATCTCACCTGAAGGAATACTAGAAAAAGAATTTGGTCAGTTTCTAGAACATTTTGATATTTTAGAGATTGATGTATTTGGAGATGTTACAGAGGAGCATAAATCAATAATAAATGGTTTTAATTTTCCAACTTCATATAATTTAAACATTGCGAAGTATAGCAGAAATTAATTTATAGCCCTAATTGGAGAGCTTTTTTATTTTATAAATATGAACAAACTTGTAAAGTGGTCATTAACTGCTGCGCTTGCAGGATTTCTTTTTGGTTTTGATACTGTTGTAATATCTGGTGCTGATCAAAAACTCCAACAATTATGGGGTTCTTCTGATATTTTTCATGGATCTATTGTTATGGCCATGGCTTTATGGGGTACTGTTTTTGGAGCAATCTTTGGTGGAATTCCGACAAGAAAATTTGGAAGAAAAACTACACTAATTTGGATAGGAATATTTTATACAATTTCTGCAATTGGTTCAGCCTTTGCTAATGATCCTTTTACATTTGCTGCTTTTAGATTTATTGGTGGAGTGGGGGTAGGTATTTCAGGTATTGCCGCTCCAGCTTACATATCAGAAATTGCACCTGCTAAAGATAGAGGTAAGCTTGTTGGTTTATATCAATTTAATTTAGTTACAGGTATTTTGATTGCATTTCTATCTAATTACTTGTTAAGTGGAATTGGTGAAAATGATTGGAGATATATGATGGGTGTTGAAGCTCTACCTGCCTTGCTATACACCATACTAGTTCTATCTATTCCAAAAAGTCCGAGATGGCTTTATTTGAATAATCAACAAGATGAAGCAGAACAAATAATAAGGGACGCATACTCTAAAGAGGATGCAGATGAATTAATTAGTGAAATAATTAAAGATAAAGAATCAAGTGTGAAGTCAGAATCAATTTTTCAAAAGAAATATAGTTTTATACTAACACTTGCTTTTTTAGTTGCAGCTTTCAATCAATTTTCTGGTATTAATGCATTCCTGTATTATGCTCCAAGAATATTTGAAGAAGGTGGGCTTGGCCAGAGTGCAGCCCTATTAAATAGCATTGGAATTGGTTTAACTAATGTAGTTTTTACATTTATAGGTATTAATTTAATTGACAAGCTAGGTAGAAGAGTACTTATGTATATTGGCTCAATAGGGTATATCATTTCACTTAGTTTAATAAGTCTTTCATTTATTTTAGAATGGGGAGGTATAGCACTTCCTATTTTTCTTTTTCTATTTATAGCATCTCACGCAATTGGACAAGGGGCTATAATTTGGGTATATATATCAGAAATATTTCCAAATCATATTAGAAGTTATGGTCAGTCATTTGGGATTTCTACTCATTGGATTTTAGCTGCTATTATACCATCATTTGTGCCTTTTCTATTTGGATTGATAGGTCCTGGAATTGTATTTGCATTCTTCGCCTTTATGATGGTGCTTCAGTTACTTTTTACTCATTTTATGATGCCAGAGACAAAAGGTGTATCTCTTGAAGAATTAAGTAAAAAATTAATTAAAAACTAATAAGTAATAGTATTAGAGTATAGAGTACTATGGAGTACAGTTTGTAAAGGTTGGTATCTTAGCTTCTGACATTGACTTTTTCATAATTAAATTATTACCTACCAAAACATTGCATATAAGAAAGCTGTAATAAGAACAACGCTAAATGCACCGATATTGAATGTGTTATTTGTTGCAAATAATTTCTTTGTAAGATTGATACCCTTTGAATCATCTTTGTTGCCATCCAGATAACTTATAAATGCAATTACAGCAAGAGTTGCTATACAGGTATAACCCATTTGGTGCATAAATGGTAATTCAACAAAAATAGATGCATCACTCCATCCTTTTGGTGCCACTTTAAAATACATGGCTATAGGAATTGATAAAATAGCTCCCCATATAGCTGCGTTGTTTGTAGCTTTTTTATAAAATAGTCCCATTAAAAATACAGCTAAGATTCCTGGACTAACAACACCGGTATATTCTTGAATAAATATAAATACCTGTCCAAGACTTCCAAGTTGAGGTGCAATTATTATTGCAATAATTAAAGCAACTACAGCCGTAATTCTTCCAACAGAAACCATTTGTGCATCTGAAGCATTTTTATTAAAATGAGATCTATAGATATCCATTGTAAAAATTGTGGATGTTGAATTTAACATTGAAGCAAGTGATGATACAATTGCAGCAGCAAGTGCGGCAAGGATTAACCCTTTTACTCCAACTGGAATAAAGTTTTTAATTAACCATGGGGCAGCATTATCATTTGCAATATTTCCAGCAACTCCAATAAACCCAGGATCTACAGAAGCAGTTGTAAGCGCTCCAGTGTCATCCAAATTCATAACATAAGCTATGATACCAGGTAGTACAACAATAACAGGAATTATTAATTTTAAAAAGGCAGCAAATACAATACCTTTTTGTCCTTCTTCAAGACTTTTTGCAGCTAATGTTCTTTGAATTATATATTGGTTAAATCCCCAATAATATAAATTTGCTACCCAAATTCCACCAATTAAAACAGCTAGTCCTGGAAGATCCCACCAAGCATCACCGCCATTTGGTTTTATGATTTCACCTTTAGACAGAATCATCGAAAATCTTTCTGGTGCTTTTTCATAAACATATTTCATTCCATCAATAAAACTACCCGAGTCAGTGACATTGGCAAGTGCAAAATAAGTCATTAGTAGCCCCCCAAAGATTAGAATTACTACTTGTATTACATCAGTCCATGCTACAGAAGCAAGACCACCCCATAGAGAATAAGCAGCAGCAAATAGTCCAAGTCCAATAATACTATTTAATAAAATAGATCCATCACCAACACCAATAATTGTATCTAAAGCTTTACCTCCTAGAAACAAAACAGTTGTAAGGTTAACAAAAACAAAAAGTGCAATCCAAAATATAGCTAGTATTGTTTTTAGATTTGTACTAAACCTTTTTTCAATAAACTCAGGAATTGTATATAAGCCTTTTTCAATAAAAATTGGAAGAAAATACTTACCAACTACTAACAGAGTTATTGCAGCCATCCATTCATATGATGCTATAGCTAATCCAAGGGCAAAACCTGAACCTGACATTCCTATAAATTGTTCTGCAGAAATGTTTGCAGCAATCAAAGAAGTACCAACGGCCCACCAAGGAAGTGATTTGCTGGCAAGAAAATAATCTTCTGCATTTTTTTGTTTACCGTCTTTGTCTCTTGAAACCCATAGTCCTATAGATAATATGGTAACAGCATATAGTCCAAAAATTAAATAGTCTAAAAATTCAAAAGTCCCATTCATAATATTTAATTGCTTTAAAGTTGAAAAGTTTTGTTGATTCTAAAAAGATATTTTATAAAATTAGAATTTTTGTTTAATTTAAAAAATTATAAACCAATTCATTAAGAGGATTAATAAAAAAAACAAAAATAGTATCGTTGTAAAAATTGCTAAAAGAATTTTAATAAGTTTTTTTATTGTTGTTATTATGGTAGTTCTACTTTTTTCTATGATGGGAATATTGTAAAGTAAAACTTTGTAAATTGATTTAATAATATAATATAGATGAATATAAAAGATTTAAAATCTAATGAAATTATGCCAGGATTCCTAGGAAGGATTATACATGGATCTGATTTTACCTGGGTATACTGGGAAATAGATAAAGGTTCGAGTTTGTCAGAACATAATCATGTAAATGAACAATTAATGCATGTGATAGAAGGTGAATTTGAATTTACAATAGATGGAAAGAAAAATTTATGTAAGAAAGGGTCCACATTTCTTATACCATCAAATGTTCCTCACTCAGGAAGGGCAATTAGTGATTGTATATTAATGGATGTGTTTAGTCCAAGAAGAGATGATTTAGGATGAAAATAGACTTATCAGGAAAAAAGGCTCTAATAGGAGGGAGCAGCAAAGGTATTGGTTTAGGGATAGCATCTCAATTAGCTGAATCTGGAGCTAGTGTATGTCTTATGGCGAGGAATGAATCTAAATTAAAGGAGATTGTTAATCAACTTCCTAATTTTGAGAATCATAGTTATTTAGTAGTAGATTTTTCAAATTTTGAAGAATATAAAATTAAAATTGAAGAATATTTGGAGAGCAATCAAGTAGATATTTTAGTTAACAACACTCAAGGACCTCCTGCAGGAAATTCATTATCTAAGGATATTGATTCATACCAAGAAGCTTTTGACTTATTATTTAAAAGTATAGTTTACACAACATCACTTATAGTTCCTAAGATGCAAAAAAATAAATGGGGTAGAATAATTAATGTTACTTCAGTTTCAGTAAAAGAACCTCTTAATTATCTTGTTTTATCAAATAGTATTAGATCTGCCGTTGTAGCTTGGGCTAAAAGTCTATCAGTTGATGTTGGAAAAGATGGAGTTACAGTTAACTCAATCTTAACTGGATATTTTGATACTGAAAGAATTAAAGAATTAAATAAAGAGAAATCAAAATCTTTAAATATATCTGAAAATGAAGTTTTAGAAAAAATGAAATCTTTGGTACCACTTAATAGATTAGGTAAAACTGAGGAATACGGATATCTTGTATCTTTCCTTAGTTCAGATAAAGCTGCATATATAAATGGAGCTTCAATTCCAATTGATGGAGGTCTTTTAAGATCTTACTAGACATCATTATATCTACCAGGAGCTAACAATCCGCTAATTAATGGAAAAACAGAATGAGGTATAACTTTTAATAAGAATACGACTATTTTCCATGTTTTAGTCGGAACACAGACTTTCTTACCCTTTAACATCGCATCTACTCCTTCTTCTGCAATTCTTCTTGCACTTTTCTTCAAGAAACTGGGAACACTATCCATTTCTTTTTGAACTCCACTTGCTGTATGAAAGTTTGTAACTGTATAACCTGGACAAACTGCAGTGGATGTTATACCATACTTGTTATAAAAACCTAAAGATTCACTAAATCTATTCATAAAGGTTTTAACAGGTCCATAAAGAGACTGAAGAGATGAAGCTGGTGCAAAAGCTGCAACAGATGAAACTATCATTATTTTACCACTACCGTTTGAAATCATATCATTGATATATTTTTTTGTAAGTGCAATTACAGATATTCCTAAAATTCTCAAACATTTTTCTTCATCTTCCATCGAATTTTCATGAAATGCATTTGGTAGTGCATATCCAGCATTATTAATTAATATATCTATATTATACTTATTTGATTTTGTAAAATCATATATTTTATCTGGTGCATTAACTTCAGTAAGGTCTGATGAAAAATAATCACATTTAATATTAAATTTTTTAATCAACTCTTTAGATGTTTGATCTAATTTTTCTGTTGTTCTAGAAACCAATATTAAATTATATCCTCTTTTAGCAAGATCTCTTGAAATCTCAAGTCCTATTCCAGAGGTTGCGCCTGTTACTAAAGCATAAGAATTTTTCATATCTGACAAATCTAAGTAATTAGTTTAAATTTACCCTCGAAATGAAAATTGATATTAGAAGTTTATCTGAAGATCAAATAATCGAATTTTTTGAACAAAAAGGATTTGATTCTTACAGAGGTAAACAAGTTTATGAATGGATTTGGAAAAAGTCGACTTATTCTTTTGATGAAATGACAAATTTATCTAAAGATCTTAGATTTATGCTAGACACAAATTTTGTGATTAATCATATTGAAGTTGATAAAATTCAAAAAAGCTCAGACGGGACAATTAAAAATGCGGTAAAGCTTTTTGATGACTATACAGTTGAATCTGTTTTGATTCCAACTAATGATAGAACTACTGCATGTGTTTCTTCTCAAGTGGGTTGTAGTCTTGATTGTAAATTTTGTGCTACATCCAAATTGAAAAGAATGCGAAATCTTAATCCTGATGAAATTTATGATCAGGTTGTAACAATTAACAACCAAAGTCTAAAATATTTTAAAAGATCTCTGTCAAATATTGTTTTTATGGGTATGGGTGAGCCATTAATGAATTATAATAACCTGATAGAATCAATTGAAAAAATATCATCAGATAAGGGTCTTAATATGTCCCAGAAGAGAATTGTAGTTTCAACTTCAGGAATTCCTAAAATGATAAAAAAACTTGCTGATGAAGATTTAAAAGTTAATCTAGCACTTTCACTTCACTCAGCCTTAGAAGAGACTAGGAATAAGATAATGCCATTTTCAACAAAATTTTCATTAGAAGATATTAAAGAGTCTTTATTGTATTGGTATTCAAAAACTAAAAGAAGAATAACATTTGAATATATAGTATGGAAAGGTATAAATGATAGTGTTGATGACATAAATGCATTAGTAAACTACTGTAAATCTATTCCATCAAAGGTTAATCTTATCGAATATAATTCGATTGGTGATGAAAATTTTACATCTGCAAGTCAAAGTATGATAGACCTTTATAAAGATTTATTAGAAAAAAATAAAATTACTGTAACTGTTAGAAGGTCAAGAGGAAAAGATATTGATGCAGCATGTGGTCAGTTAGCAAATAAAGAAGTTAGTTTAAATTAAAGTAATTATTTTCTTTTACTTCTAGATGCTAATATTAATGCATTATATGCATTGACTAATTTTCCAGTCTTTGATATAGATTTAAAGGGTATATTCCCTTTTTCAGAAACTTTTACATTCAAGTTTACTTCAATTCCACTCTCCAATATAATCTCTTTAAGCTTTGCAGCTGATAATCTGGGGAAATATGATAAAACCATAGATGCAACTCCAGTTAATGCTGGCGCAGCCATCGAAGTTCCGCTTTGATAATCATATTTATTGTCTGGCATTAATGAATATATATCATAACCAGGAGCAAAAATATCCACATTATTTAGTCCAAAGTTTGAAAAACTTGCAACAATATTTTCATTGAAGTCAATTGTGCTGGCTCCAACATTTATAAAATTATTAGAAAACTCATTTTTTCCTAAATATTGATCATTAGGATAGTTTTCATTGCTATTATTATCAAGATCTTCAGTTTCATTACCAGCAGCGTGAACTATAAGAACATTATTTTTTGCAGCATATTTAATTGCGTCTATAACCCATTCAGGATTTGTGGAATATGATTTACCAAAACTCATATTGATAATTCTAGCTCCGTTGTCAACAGCATATCTAATACCTAGGGCTATGTCTTTATCATATTCATCCCCATTTGGAACAGCTCTAATAGCCATTATTTCCAAATTATTATTTACACCATTACTACCAATTGAATTATTTCTAATACCTCCTATTATTCCTGAAACATGAGTGCCATGGCTCTCAGAACTTTTTGAGTGTTTAACTCTTGAATTACCATAAGAAACATCTTTTATGTCATATACATTATCACCGACAATTGATCTGCCGTTAAAACTAGTGTTATAATGATAATTCATTTGATCAGAAAAATATTCAACACCTTCTAGTAAATCATCAAGATCAAGATTCAAAGAATTGAAATATGTTATCATTTCTTTAGACTTTAATAAAATGCTGTCATTTGATTTGATACTTGCCACATCTGATTGTTCAAAATCATCTTTACCAAGGTAATTAGAAAGATCATTAACAGATTTTTTATAATCATCAACAATTTTATTGTAATAATCTAAACTTCTTTGGGTAACACCTCTTTTACTATTTATATTATTTAGAGCTGAATCATATCTTCGATTATTAATAAGGCTATCTCGAATGATTCTTGTCATTTCTAGAGTTTCATTATAAGATTCTCCTAGAAAATTCCAACCATTAATATCATCTATGTAGCCATTATTATCATCATCAATTAAATTGTTTGGAATTTCTTTATCATTTACCCAAATTACATCATTAAGGTCTTCATGATTTGTATCAATACCAGCATCAATTACTGCTACTATGACTTTCTTGCCCTTCATATCTTTGATAAGCTCCTGATAAGCTCTTTCAACACTCATGCCTGGAACAGAGTCTCTTTCAAGATCAAGATTATGCCAGTTTTTCTTTGTCGCCTCCTCAAAATTAAGTTTTAAAGTATTAGGTGATGAAATCAAATAGTCATTAGTTAATTCAATAGAGCTACATGAAAAAATAAGAAGGGAGATAAACAGGAAAAAGAATTTTTTCATTGTTATTAATCGGTGTGATTTAATTTATCTTTTAATTTAGTAAGCTTTAGTTTTCTCCACCAAGTTTTGTTTTCCTCATTTTGAGATTCTGATCTGTGGATTTTTTTATTTAGTTTATTTATCTTTTTTTGAATGTATGATTTTCCCGTTTTTTTCATAACTATAAGTTACAAAAATGAATTGAAAAATTAACGAGATTTTCTATTATCAATAAAGCTTTTTATAAAAACAATCATTGCAATTGATGAAGTTACTGTCATAACTAAAACTCTTGCAAGCCCAATTCCGCCTCTTTCAATTGCACCAGGAAGAACTTGAACAGATAACGCTACTAAAATCATAAGTGTAAAAAGAACTATTAGATGAGCTGAAATCTTTACAAGCTTTTCTTTATCAAGCAATGCTCCCAAGCTGAATAAAATTATTCCAAAAAATAAAGGTATTAAAGCGGTGAATGAGTTAGTGTCAATATAGCCCCAAATTGACATAGTAAATAGAGATATTGAATTTACAGTATTAAATTTTTGAATGCTTTTAATTTCCATTTTTATAATTATTGATTTTTCCAAATATATTATATCTATATCTAGCAATGAAATCATAAACTAGATTTCTAATAAAAGTTGGAAAGATTTTAATGAATAATGAAGTTTTTTTAAAATTGATTTTATCTAGCATTAATATTACAGCTTCAGATTTCTCTAAATTTTTATTTCCATCATTAACAATAACTGTATTTTTTATATCGAAACCTTTGTCTTCCATTAAATCGTTTGGAAAGAATTTTAAAGAATTTTTTTTATCATTTTTTTTTGCAAAGTTCACAGCGTTATAGCATAACCTGCAATTAGGGTCATAATATACTTTAACATTGTTTGACATTTATTTAGAATTCTTCGTTGAATAAACAATTAATAATGAACTGATAAGCATAGTTGCAGCTGGAGTTAATTTGATTAATTCATCTCCAACACTCATGTGCATGTTTATAGCGACGAGCATCATAATTGCAATTCCGAGGGATGCAAACAATCTTAATTTATTGTAATACAAGCTTAAGATTAAAATTATCGCAAGAGAAACTTTAATAATGCCAATTATTAAAAAATAATCTTCTAGTCCATAAACTGCAAATTCTTCGATAAGATTAGTGGCATCTCCACCTCTATATGAAGTAGATCTATTGGATCTAAATAACCACACATTAATGATCGTTAGACCAACAAACACCGATAAAACCTTACTTAAGTTTTTCAACATTTTGTTCATTTAAATTTAAAGATAAAAAAGAAATTATTATAGTGTTAAAAAAAAACGTTAAATCAGTTTATATATAAGAAAAAAATTATAAATTTGCAGATCGTAAAAAAACAAGAAAAAAATACTGCTATGGCTAAAGAAAATTTTGATAGATCGAAACCCCACCTAAACATAGGTACTATCGGTCACGTTGACCACGGAAAAACAACTCTTACTGCTGCAATTACAAAAGTATTATCAGATGCTGGTTTTTCAGAAGCTAGAAGTTTTGATTCTATTGATAATGCACCGGAAGAAAAAGAACGTGGTATTACAATTAACACATCTCATGTTGAATACCAAACAGCTAACCGTCACTACGCTCACGTAGATTGTCCTGGTCACGCTGATTACGTTAAAAACATGGTTACTGGTGCTGCTCAAATGGATGGTGCTATATTAGTTGTTGCTGCAACTGATGGTCCAATGCCTCAAACAAGAGAACACATATTATTAGGAAGACAAGTAGGTATACCTAGAATAGTTGCTTTTTTAAATAAAGCTGATATGGTAGACGATGCTGAGCTTTTAGAATTAGTTGAAATGGAAGTTAGAGATCTTCTATCTTTTTATGATTATGATGGAGATAATACTCCAGTTATTCTTGGTTCTGCTTTAGGTGCCTTAAATGGTGAGCAAAAATGGGTTGACAGTGTATTAAAGCTTATGGAAGGTGTAGATAGCTACATTGAGCTTCCAAAAAGAGAAGTTGATAAAGACTTCCTTATGCCTGTTGAGGATGTATTCTCAATAACTGGTAGAGGTACTGTTGCAACTGGTAGAATTGAAACTGGTATTGCAAACTCAGGTGATGAAGTAGATATTATTGGGATGGGAGCTGAAAAGCTTAAATCTACAATAACAGGTATTGAAATGTTTAGAAAAATTCTTGATAAAGGTGAAGCTGGTGATAACGCTGGTATCCTTTTAAGAGGTATTGAAAAAACTGATATAACAAGAGGTATGGTTATTTGTAAGCCTGGCTCTGTAACTCCTCATGCTAAATTTAAGGCTGAGGTTTATATCTTGAAAAAAGAAGAAGGTGGTCGTCATACTCCATTCCACAACAATTATCGCCCTCAGTTCTATGTTAGAACTACAGATGTTACAGGTAATATTGTGCTTCCAAGTGGTGTAGAGATGGTGATGCCGGGTGACAACTTAACTATTGATGTTGAGTTAATATCACCTATTGCTCTAAATGTTGGTTTAAGATTTGCAATCCGTGAAGGTGGTAGAACCGTCGGTGCAGGTCAGGTAACTGAACTTTTAGACTAGTAAAACAAAGTTTAATTAACTCTAAGGGTGTCTTGCATTTAGCTTGATACCTTGTGTAAAATATAAACGGGTTTAGCTCAGTTGGTAGAGCACTGGTCTCCAAAACCAGGTGTCGGGAGTTCGAGTCTCTCAACCCGTGCACAAAACAATATGATGTCGATTATAAACTTTATAAAGGAATCTGTAACAGAACTGAGGGATAACGTCAAATGGACACCCCGTTCAGAATTGTTAAACCTATCTGCTTTGGTGATAGTTTTTTCAGTGATTTTCTCATTAGTTATATGGGGCGCTGATTCAATTCTCTCTAGAGTAGTTAAATTTTATTTCAATTTAATAGGATAGATGGTGGAAGTTGCAGAAAAAAAATGGTACGTAATAAGAGTAGTGACTGGTCAAGAAGTCAAGATAAAAGACTACATCGAGTACGAAGTCTCTAGAGTCTCTCTTGATAAACAGATCGAAGAGATGCTTGTTCCTACTGAAAAAGTTATTCAAATTAGAAAAGGAAAAAAGATTTCTAAGGAGAAAACGTATTTTCCTGGTTATATAATGATGAAGGCTGACATATCTGGAGAAATTTTACATGTTATTAAATCTGTTTCAAACGTTCTAGGATTCCTAGGGGAAACTAAAGGTGGTGAACCAATTCCATTAAGACAGGCAGAAGTTAATAGAATGCTTGGTAAAGTAGACGAGTTAGCTATTTCAGGAGAACAAATAAATATTCCATTTTCTATTGGTGAAAATGTAAAAGTTATTGATGGTCCTTTTAATGGATTTACTGGATCAATTGACAATGTAAACGAAGAAAAAAGAAAACTTGAAGTGATGGTTAAAATTTTCGGAAGAAAAACTCCATTAGAATTAAGTTACATGCAAGTTGAAAAATTATAATTATGGCAAAAGCATTAGACAAAGTATTAAAATTACAAATTAGAGGAGGAGCTGCAAACCCTTCTCCCCCAGTAGGACCAGCTCTTGGTGCTGCCGGTGTTAATATAATGGAGTTTTGTAAGCAATTTAACTCTAGAAGTCAGGATAAACCTGGAAAAATTCTTCCTGTTGTTGTAAGTGTTTTTAAAGATAAAAGTTTTGATTTTATAATTAAAACTCCCCCTGCAGCTATACAACTTCTTGAAGCAACAAAAAAGAAAAAAGGTTCTGGAGAGCCAAATAGAGAAAAAGTAGCAACTGTTTCTTGGGATCAGGTTAAAAAAATTGCAGAAGATAAAATGGTAGACCTTAACGCTTTCACTGTAGAATCTGCAATGAAAATGGTAGCAGGTACTGCGAGATCAATGGGAATTAAAGTAAATGGAGGGACTCCACCAGCTAAATAATTATGGGAAAACTAACTAAGAACAGAAAAATTTCAATTGAAAAGGTAGACTCAGAGAAGTCTTACACCCTTGAAGAGGCTTCATCTCTCGTAAAAGAAATTACTACAACAAAGTTTGATTCATCTGTCGACTTGGCTATAAGATTAGGTGTAGATCCTAAAAAGGCTAATGAAATGGTTAGAGGTGTAGTATCACTTCCTCATGGTACAGGTAAGACACTAAAATTACTTGCTTTGGTTACTCCAGATAAAGAAGAAGAAGCAAAAAAAGCAGGAGCTGACTTAGTAGGTCTTGATGAATATGTTGAAAAAATTAAAAAAGGATGGGTTGATGTTGATGTAATAGTAACTATGCCAAGTGTGATGGGTAAGCTAGGTCCTTTAGGTAAGGTTTTAGGTCCTAGAGGTTTAATGCCAAATCCAAAGACTGGAACTGTTACTATGGATATAGCAAAAGCTGTTACTGAAATTAAAGGTGGAAAAATTGATTTTAAAGTTGATAAAACAGGAATAATCCATGCTTCAGTTGGTAAAGTATCTTTTACTGCTGACAAGATTATGGATAATGCCAATGAACTTATTAATACAATTGTTAAACTCAAGCCATCAGGATCAAAAGGAACATATATTAAAAGTATTTCAATGTCAAGTACTATGAGTCCTGGCATTGCAATTGAATCAAAATTTGAATAATACTCAAGATGAATAAAGAAGAAAAAGTTAAAGCTGTAGAAGAGTTGAAAGGTCAACTTGCTGATTATAAGTCAATATACTTGACTGATATTGCAGGTCTTAATGCTGTTCAAACAAGTAAACTTAGAAGAGAATGTTTTAACTCTAACGTTAAACTTTCAGTAGTAAAGAACACATTTCTTGAAAGAGCAATGACCGAATCAGAAAATGACTTCGGTGAGCTTAAAGATTTATTAAAAGGTAATACTACTATAATGTTATCAGCAATTGGTAATAGTCCAGCTAAGGTTATCAAAAAATTTAGAAAAGATGGTGATAAACCAATTTTAAAAGGAGCATTTGTTGAGGAAGCTATCTATATTGGTGATGAGCATATTGAAGCATTATTCAACTTGAAATCTAAAGAAGAAGTTATTGGTGAAATCATTTCTCTTCTTCAATCACCAGTAAAAAATGTTATTTCTGCACTTAAGTCAAGTAGTGGAACAATAGCTGGTCTAGTTAAGACATTAAGTGAAAAACCTGCAGAAGAAGTAAAAGCTGAGGAGCCAGTTGCAGAAGAAGTAAAAACTGATAAAGCAGAGGAGCAAACCTCTGATGATGAATCTAAAGATGAATCTAAATAAAAAGTTAGGTAAAATAATAATAATTAATAATTAAAAACTCTAATAATGGCAGATCTAAAAAAAGTCGCAGAACAGTTAGTTGGTTTAACAGTTAAAGAAGTTAACGAACTTGCTGATATTCTTAAAGATGAATATGGTATCGAACCTGCAGCAGCAGCAGCAGTAGCGGTAGCAGCGGGTCCTGGTGCTGGTGGAGAAGACGCAGCTGAAGCAAAATCAGAATTTGATGTTGTTTTAAAAGCAGCTGGTGGCTCAAAACTTGCAGTGGTTAAATTGGTCAAGGAGTTAACTGGATTAGGGCTTAAAGAAGCTAAAGATCTAGTTGATAACACTCCAAGTTCAATTAAAGAAGCAGTATCAAAAGACGATGCTGAAGGACTAAAGAAATCACTTGAAGAAGCTGGAGCTGAGGTTGAACTTAAGTAAGTTTAAATAACTTCGTTTTTTAGGCTTTTAGATATATATCTAAAGGCCTATGCTTGTTTGAATTAAACTCTAAAATATGACTAATAACAAATTGAGAACAAATTTTTCTAATACTAAAACTGCAAATATTGAAACTGATTTTTTAGATATTCAAATAAAATCATTTCAAGATTTCTTCCAACTCGAAACTAAGTCTGATGAGAGGGTTGAAGAAGGTTTATTTAATACTTTTAAAGAGAACTTTCCTATAACCGATGCTAGGAATCAGTTTGTGCTAGAGTTTTTAGACTATTTCGTTGATCCACCTAGGTATTCAATGCAAGAGTGTATCCAAAGAGGTCTAAGTTATTCTGTTCCTCTTAAGGCAAGATTAAAACTCTACTGTACTGATGCAGAACACGAAGACTTTGAAACAATAGTTCAAGATGTTTTCTTAGGGTCAATTCCATATATGACTCCAAGTGGTACTTTTATTATTAATGGAGCAGAGAGAGTAGTTGTATCACAACTTCATAGATCTCCTGGTGTGTTTTTTGGTCAATCATTTCATGCTAATGGAACAAAGCTTTACTCAGCTAGAGTAATTCCTTTCAAAGGATCATGGATTGAATTTGCTACTGATATCAATAATGTAATGTACGCTTACATAGATAGAAAGAAAAAGCTGCCTGTTACAACATTATTTAGAGCAATTGGATATCAAGGTGATAAAGAAATACTTGAAATTTTTGATTTAGCTGAAGAAATTAAAGTTTCAAAAGCTGGACTTAAGAAAGCACTTAACAGAAAACTAGCTGCCAGAGTTTTAAGAACATGGCATGAGGATTTCGTTGATGAAGACACTGGAGAGGTTATTTCAATTGAAAGAAATGAAATTATTATAGATAGAGATACGGTTATTGAGAAAGATCATATCGAACAAATCCTGGATGCTGATGTAAAAACAGTTTTGATTCATAAAGAAGATGCTCAAAACTCAGATTATGCAATTATTTATAATACACTGCAAAAGGATCAGACAAATACTGAAAAAGAAGCTGTAGAGTATATCTACAGACAACTTAGAAATGCTGAACCACCAGATGAGGAAACGGCTAGAGGTATTATAGATAAATTATTCTTTTCTGATCAAAGATATAATCTTGGAGAAGTTGGTAGATATAGAATGAACAAGAAGTTGAACCTTGATGTTGATATGGAGGAAAGGACTTTAACTAGACTTGATATTACTACTATTATAAAATATCTAATTGAATTAATAAATTCAAAAGCAGAGATTGATGATATTGATCACTTATCTAACAGAAGAGTTAGAACTGTTGGTGAACAATTATCTTCCCAATTTGGTGTTGGTCTTGCTAGAATGGCAAGAACTATTAGAGAAAGAATGAACGTTCGTGATAATGAAGTGTTTACTCCAATTGATTTGATTAATGCCAAAACTTTATCATCTGTGATTAACACGTTCTTTGGAACAAATCAACTTTCACAGTTTATGGACCAAACAAATCCACTTGCAGAGATTACGCACAAAAGACGTCTATCTGCTCTTGGACCAGGTGGTTTATCTAGAGAAAGAGCAGGATTTGAGGTAAGAGATGTACACTATACTCATTACGGAAGACTTTGTCCAATTGAAACACCTGAAGGTCCAAATATTGGTCTAATATCTTCACTTTCAGTATATGCTAGAGTTAATAGCCTTGGTTTTATAGAAACACCTTATAGACAGGTTAAAAATGGTAAGATTGATCTGAAAAATATAACATATTTATCCGCAGAGCAAGAAGAAAATAAACTAATTGCTCAGGCAAATATTGATTATGATAATACAGGAAAAATTAAAGCTGATAAAGTAATTGCAAGAGATCAAGCTGATTTTCCTGTTGTTTCACCTGATAATATAAATTATACAGATGTAGCTCCTAACCAAATAGCTTCTATATCGGCTTCGCTAATTCCATTTCTTGAACATGATGATGCTAACCGTGCATTAATGGGATCTAATATGATGCGTCAAGCTGTTCCTCTTTTAAAACCTGAATCACCAATTGTTGGTACTGGTTTAGAGAAATCTGTTGCTTCAGACTCAAGAGTATTAATTAATGCTGAAAGAGATGGATTGGTTGATTACGTTGATGCAAATAAGATTATTATTAAATACAAGTTGACTAGCGAAGAGAAATTATTAAGCTTTGATGATGATACAAAAGTATATGATCTTATCAAATTTCAAAAGACTAACCAAGGAACATGTATAAATTTAAAACCAATTGTATATAAAGGTGATCAAGTTTCGAAAGGACAGGTTCTATGTGAAGGTTATGCAACTCAAAAAGGTGAGTTAGCACTTGGTAGAAATCTTAAAGTAGCATTTATGCCTTGGAAAGGGTATAATTTTGAAGATGCTATAGTAATTTCAGAAGAAGTTGTAAGAGAAGATATATTTACTTCTATTCACATAGATGAATATTCACTAGATGTAAGGGATACTAAACTTGGAACTGAAGAATTAACTGATGATATCCCAAATGTTAGTGAAGAAGCTACTAGTGAATTAGATGAAAATGGTATGATAAGAGTTGGTGCTGATGTAACAGCAGGAGATATTCTTATTGGTAAAATCACACCTAAAGGAGAATCTGATCCTACACCGGAAGAGAAATTATTAAGAGCAATTTTTGGAGATAAAGCAGGAGACGTTAAAGATGCTTCACTTAAAGCTCCTCCTTCGCTTAATGGTATTGTAATTGATAAAAAATTATTTGTTAGATCTCTAAAAGATAAACGAACAAGATCACAAGATAAAGTTGATCTAGAATTACTTAAAACTAAGTATGAAAAAATTCTTGAAGATCATAGACTAAAGCTAGTTGAAAAAGTATCATCTCTTGTTGTTGGTAAAACTTGTCAAGGAGTTTTTAATGACTTAGGTGATGAAGTTTTAGTTAAAGGAAAGAAATTTTCAAATAAAATGTTATCTAATGTCGAGGACTACACTCATCTTACTAAGGGAGTATGGACTACATCTGATGATATAAATGCACTAGTATCAACACTTCTTCACAACTATAGAATTCAAGAAAATGACATTCAAGGTTCACTAAGAAGAGAAAAATTCACTATAAGTGTTGGTGATGAACTTCCTCCTGGTATAAAAAAACTTGCTAAAGTTTATATTGCTAAGAAAAGGAAACTCAAAGTTGGTGATAAAATGGCTGGTAGACATGGTAACAAGGGAATTGTTGCTAGAATTGTTAGGAAAGAAGATATGCCTTTCTTAGAGGATGGAACTCCAGTTGATATTGTTTTAAATCCTTTAGGTGTTCCTTCTAGAATGAACATTGGTCAGATTTACGAGACTGTACTTGGTTGGGCAGGAAAACAACTTGGCAGAAAATTCTCTACTCCAATTTTTGATGGAGCTACTTTAGATGAAATAAATGAGCTTACAGATGAGGCAGGTGTTCCAAGATTTGGACATACTCACCTGTACGACGGAGGAACTGGTGAAAAATTTGATCAGGCGGCTACCGTTGGTGTAATTTATATGCTAAAACTTGGCCACATGGTTGATGATAAAATGCACTCTAGGTCTATTGGACCATACAGTTTAATTACTCAACAACCACTTGGTGGTAAAGCACAATTTGGTGGACAAAGATTTGGTGAGATGGAAGTTTGGGCACTGGAAGCATACGGAGCTTCAAGTGCACTGCAAGAAATTTTAACTATTAAATCAGATGACGTAATAGGTAGAGCTAAAGCTTATGAGTCTATTGTTAAAGGTGAAAATCTCCCTGAAGCTGGACTTCCTGAGTCTTTCAATGTATTAATGCATGAATTAAAAGGTCTTGGTTTAGATATTAGATTAGAAGAAAAATAAATTACAAATAAAAATGGCAAAAAATAACGAATTATTGACGCAAAAAAGATTTAATACCATTTCAATTGGTCTTTCATCTCCTGAAGTAATACTTGGTAACTCAAGAGGAGAAATTCTCAAGCCAGAAACTATTAATTATAGAACTCATAAGCCTGAAAGAGATGGACTCTTTTGTGAAAGGATTTTTGGCCCTGTAAAAGATTATGAATGTGCGTGTGGTAAATATAAGAGAATTAGATATAAGGGGATTGTTTGTGATAGATGTGGTGTTGAAGTAACCGAAAAAAAAGTTAGAAGAGATAGAGTAGGACATATTAACTTAGTAGTTCCTGTCGCACATATTTGGTATTTTAAGTCATTACCTAATAAGATTGGATATCTTTTAGGATTGCCTTCTAAAAAGCTTGATATGATAATATATTATGAAAGATATGTTGTTATTCAACCAGGTGAAGCTAAAAATGCTGAGGGTGAACCTGTTAATAAAATGGACTTTCTTACTGAAGAAGAATACATTTCAATAATGGAGACTCTTCCAGCTGATAATCAATTTCTAGATGATTCTGATGATAGAAAGTTTATTGCTAAGATGGGTGCGGAATGTTTGATAGAGCTTCTTTCTAGAATTGACCTAGAAGAGCTTTCTTATGAATTAAGACATAAAGCAAATACTGAAACTTCTAAACAAAGAAAGACAGAGGCTCTTAAGAGGCTTCAAGTTGTAGAATCTTTTAAAGAGGGTAATGAAAGAAAAGAAAATCTTCCAGAGTGGATGGTAGTTAAAGTTATTCCTGTTATACCTCCCGAACTAAGACCACTTGTACCATTAGATGGTGGTAGATTTGCTACTTCAGATCTTAACGATCTTTATAGAAGGGTAATCATAAGAAATAACAGACTAAAAAGACTGGTTGAAATTAAAGCACCTGAAGTTATTCTTAGAAATGAAAAAAGGATGCTTCAAGAATCTGTTGATTCATTATTTGATAATACAAGAAAATCATCAGCTGTTAAAACAGAATCTAATAGACCTCTGAAATCATTATCAGATTCTCTTAAGGGTAAGCAAGGGCGTTTCAGACAAAATCTTCTTGGAAAAAGAGTGGATTATTCCGCTAGATCAGTTATTGTGGTAGGTCCAGAATTAAAGTTATATGAGTGTGGATTGCCAAAAGATATGGCAGCAGAGTTATATAAGCCTTTCATTATTAGAAAACTTATTGAGAGAGGTATTGTAAAAACTGTTAAGTCTGCTAAAAAAATTATTGATAGAAGAGAACCAGTTGTATGGGATATTTTAGAAAATGTTTTAAAAGGACATCCTGTGATGCTAAATAGAGCTCCAACTCTTCACAGACTTGGTATTCAGGCATTTCAACCAAAACTTATTGAAGGAAAAGCTATCCAACTTCACCCATTAACATGTACTGCGTTTAATGCTGACTTTGATGGTGATCAAATGGCAGTTCACCTTCCTTTAGGTCCTGAGGCAATTCTTGAAGCTCAATTATTAATGTTGGGATCTCATAATATTTTGAATCCTGCAAATGGATCACCTATTACTGTTCCATCTCAAGATATGGTTCTAGGTCTATATTATATGACTAAATCAAGAAAATCTTCTGAATCTATTAAATTAAAAGGTGAAGGATTGACTTTCTATTCTCCAGAAGAGGTTAATATGGCCTACAATGAGAAAATAGTTGATTTAAATGCTATAATCAAGTGTAGAATAAAAACACCTGAATCTGATGATTCTTATGAGTTAATCGAAACTACTCCGGGGAGAATCTTTTTCAATGAAGTGGTTCCTGAAAAGGCAGGTTTCTTTAATGAGGTTCTTACTAAGAAGAATTTAAGAGAAATTATAGGACAAATACTTCATGTTACTAGCGTACCTGAAACTGCTGAATTCCTTGATAAAATTAAAGATCTTGGATATTCTTTTGCGTTTAGAGGTGGTCTTTCTTTTAGTTTGGGTGACATAATTATTCCTGAACAGAAGCAAAGTCTTATTAATGATGCTAATAATCAAGTAGACGGTATTATTGGTAACTATAATATGGGTCTAATAACTAACAACGAAAGATATAATCAGGTAATTGATGTTTGGACTTCAGCCAATGCTACTCTAACAGAGTTAGCAATGAAGCAAATTAGTGAAGACCAACAAGGATTTAACTCTGTATATATGATGCTTGATTCTGGAGCTAGAGGTTCTAAAGAACAAATCAGACAGTTAACCGGAATGAGAGGGCTTATGGCTAAACCTAAAAAGTCAAATATTGGTGGAGGTGAAATTATTGAAAACCCTATCTTATCAAACTTTAAAGAAGGTTTATCAATTTTAGAATACTTTATTTCAACTCATGGTGCTAGAAAAGGTTTAGCAGATACAGCTCTAAAAACTGCAGATGCTGGATATTTAACTAGAAGACTAGTTGATGTTTCTCAAGATGTAATTGTTAATGAATTTGATTGTGGTACACTGAGAGGAATAGAAGTTAATCCACTTAAAAAAAATGAAGAAATTGTAGAAACTCTTGGTGAAAGAATTCTTGGTAGAGTAGCTCTTAATGATGTAGTTGATCCTTCAACAAATGAAATTCTTATTGAGGGAGGTAAACTAATTGATGAAATTGCCACTTCTAAAATAGAGAATACTTTAATTACTTCAGTTGAAGTAAGATCAGCTCTAACATGTGAAACAAAAAGAGGGATTTGCGCTAGTTGTTATGGTAGAAATCTAGCAACAGGAAAACCAGTTCAGATTGGTGAAGCAGTAGGTGTAGTAGCTGCTCAATCAATAGGTGAACCAGGAACTCAGTTAACTCTTAGAACATTCCATGTTGGAGGTGTTGCGGGTAACATTTCAGAAGAAAATTCCTTAATAAGTAAATTTGATGGAGTTGCTGAAATTGATGATCTAAAAGTTGCTAAAACTAAAGATAACGAGGGGAAATCTTCAAACATTCTTATTTCACGGACTTCTGAGATTAAGATTTTAGATTCTAAAACTAAGAATGTGTTAAGTACTAAAAATATACCTTACGGATCATATTTGAATATTAAAAATGGTCAGAAATTATCTAAAGGTGATGTAATATGTCAGTGGGATCCATTTAATGGTGTAATTGTTTCTGAATTTTCTGGTAAAATTGTTTATGAAAATATTGAAGTTGGTAAAACATTTCAAGTTGAAATTGATGAGCAAACTGGATTTAAAGAAAAGGTTATTACTGATACTAGAGATAAAAAACTTATACCAACACTTCTTATTCAAGATAAAAAAGGTGTTACTCTTCGATCTTACAATTTACCTGTTGGTGCGCATATCATGGTTGATGAAGATGAATCAATAGAGAAAGGTAAAATTTTAGTAAAGATTCCAAGAAAATCTGCTAAATCTGGTGATATCACAGGTGGTTTACCTCGTGTTACCGAATTATTTGAAGCTAGAAACCCATCAAATCCAGCTGTTGTTTCTGAAATTGATGGTGTTGTTTCATTTGGTAAAATTAAAAGAGGTAATAGAGAAATTATAGTTGAGTCAAAGTTTGGTGATATTAAAAAGTATCTTGTTAAGTTGTCAAATCAAATTCTTGTTCAAGAAAATGATTTTATTAAAGCAGGTATGCCACTTTCTGATGGTTCAATTACTCCTAACGATATTCTAAATATTAAAGGTCCTTCTGCTGTTCAACAGTATCTTGTTAATGAAGTTCAAGAAGTATATAGGCTTCAGGGTGTAAAAATTAATGATAAACACTTCGAAGTTGTTGTTAGACAAATGATGAGAAAGGTGAAAATAATTGATCCAGGAGATACATTATTCCTAGAAGACCAATTAACTTTTAAAGATGAATTTATATCTCAGAATGATAATTTATATGGTATGAAGGTTATTGAAGATGCTGGTGATAGTGAAAATCTTAAAGTGGGGCAACTCGTATCAGCTAGAAATCTTCGAGATGAAAACTCTATTCTTAAAAGAGATGACAACAAACTAGTTGATGCTAGAGATGCGAAACCTGCAACTGCTTCAACTCAGTTACAAGGTATTACTAGAGCATCTCTTCAAACTAAATCATTTATATCAGCTGCATCATTCCAAGAAACTACTAAAGTTTTAAACGAAGCTGCTGTTAATGGTAAAAATGATATGCTTGAAGGTCTAAAAGAAAATGTTATTGTAGGTCATAAAATACCAGCCGGTACTGGTATGAGAAAATATGATGAAATAATAGTTGGACCAAAAGATGAATATAATAGCTTGTTAATCAACAAAGAGGAAGAAGAGCTAAATTATTAATTTAACTCAATGTCGGAAGAAAAAGTAATTCTTGTTGATGAAAATGATAATCAAGTTGGTTTAATGCCTAAACTTGAAGCTCATCAAAAGGGTCTTCTTCATAGGGCGTTTTCTGTATTTATCTTTAATAGTAAATATCAATTGCTACTTCAAAAAAGAGCTATTTCTAAATATCACTCAGGTGGTTTATGGACTAACACGTGCTGTAGTCACCCTAGGGAAGCAGAAGACACAATAGACGCAGCTAATCGAAGATTACATGAGGAAATGGGAATCAAAACTAATCTTAGAAAGGTCTTTGACTTTATCTACAAAGCTGAGCTTGATAATGAACTAACAGAGAATGAATTTGATCATGTTTTTTATGGAGTTTATGATGAAAATCCAATCTTAAATAAGGAAGAGGCAGATGATTATAAATGGGTTGATATGGAAACTATTAGTAATGATATTATTAGAAATAGTGATAATTACACAGTATGGTTTAAAATTGCTTTTGATTACTTTTATAAATATTTAAATAATGATAACAATAAGTAGAAGAGCACATTTTAATGCTGCACATAAGTTGTATAGATCTGATTGGACTGATGAAAAGAATAAACAAATCTTTGGAAAGTGTTCAAATAAAAATTTTCATGGCCATAACTATGAATTAATTGTTAGTCTTACAGGACAAGTTGATCCTGATACTGGATATGTTTTTGATATAGGAAAACTAAAAAATATAATAAAGTCTGAAATTGAAGATTATCTAGATCATAAAAATTTAAATCTAGATATAGATGAATTCTCATCTTTAAATCCAACAGCTGAAAATATAGCTATTTTAATTTATAATAGACTAATTAAGTATTTTGAGGAAAATTATAAACTCAAAATTACTTTATATGAAACTCCAAGAAATTTTGTTGAGTACAGCGGTTAATCTGTTGTTAAATTATTTAGAATCTTACCATACTTAGACTTCTTAATATCTTCAGGTAAAGTATCATAGAGCTTTATAAGCAAAGTCCTATTAGCATCAGGTATTTGACTGACTGCTATGTATGGAGAAACTTCATTTGACGAGTTAGTTATTGCAAAATTTAGACTATATAAATATTTTCTTTTAATCAAATTTTCTATTTGACCATTCACTGAGTCTATTCTATTTTGATTGTTTTCAATTTGAGCTTTGTAAAAAATTTCAAGTAAATCAAGGTTTTGAAGATTATACTTTCTTATGATAGAAAAATATTCAAGTAATAGCTCACTATTTTTTGAACCAGATATTTCAAAACCAGAATCAAATGTTAGTAATCTTGTATTAATAACTACTTCTCCTTTATTTCCAAAAAAAGTAATTATATCATTTAAAGAATCTCCATCCAATTTATCTAAGTATAAATAATAGATATCAGGTTCATCTATTTTAGTACTAAACTTAAAATTACTATTTCCATTTATTTTGATAGAATCTAAGGAGACTATAATTGAATCTTGTTTTTTTTGAAGATAAATTGTTCCTTTCCTAAGTCCATCAACATTTCCAGAAACAATCATTTGATTTTGATCTGAGTTACAACAAATCATTAATAATGTAAGACAAGTTAGAAGAGTTTTTTTCATATTATAAATTTATCCAGTATGTTAATTTAAGATTAATTGATCTATACTGTGGTTCCAGAGAATCTGTGTTAATATAATTATCATTGTAGACAATATAAAGGTCAGAGAGTGGAGCAAATCTCCATTTAAATCTAGAATTTATCCCAAGATTTTCAGATTGATTGGTGTATTGAATATATGTAGACCATGAAGTTTTTTTATTAAAAGTATATTGAAATTTAGGATTTATTAACCAAATATTTCTGGAGGTGTATGGTTCAGGTAATTTAATTGAGTCATAATCAAATCTTAAACTCATATTAAAATAAGGCTGAATTCTATATTTAAACCCAGTCTTGAATGAAAATTTAGTTCCATTAAAAAAATCCCCATACTGTATTCCAGTTGCAAATTTAAATAGATTTTTATCTGGAGAAGAAAATGCTATTTCATAGTCTGTATAAGAATAAAAATTATTTGAAGGAAGAGGGACAGCGCCTTCAGTTCTAGTTGGATCAAAATCATAATATAGATAATCTCTCTTTATGTTTTGTTTAATTTCAAATACACTTTGATTCCTATATTTTATTTCAAAAGAAGAAATATTCCACCTCCCCTCAAATTTTTCTTCTTTATTTGGTCTAAACACATAAGCTGCATAATGTTGCAGTTCATAATTTAGAATCTTATCATTATTTTTTGGATATATCCTATACTGATAGAATGGAGTAAATTTTACAAAACCGTATCTTCTATAATACCCTAAATCTGACCTAAAATCATCTCCAACATAAGAACCACCCATGCTAACATAGTGTTTACGAGTGTTTTTTGATAATTTTATTCCAAAAGATGCATTTTTATCATTTTTTTCAGGAGTAAAAGATTTGTGAAAGAACGTTCTTCCTTTCCATTCTCCATTTTTAGATGCTAAGTTATATTCTAATCCAAAAACTCTATTATATGTGTTCTGGGTCTCAACAAAATCATAAGTTTTTGTGTTTTCTCTATTTATGAAAAAAAATGAATAATTTGATCTTGCAAAAACTTTATTTCTTAGGGTAAATACTGTGCTATTATTCTGAGGAATACCCTTTGTTCTATCTTCTTCTGTTAATACATTTAGTAAACCTATTCTAAGTTTATCATTTATTTTTCCACTTAACCTTACACCACTAATTATTCTGTTTTCGACAGTATTTCCTTCAAGGTCTTTTGAAATACCAATTCTTCGAGAAAAGAAAGGTTCTGCATCTCTTTCTTGACCAAAATCAGTAAATAGATCAGAATTTTGAGTAAAGAATTGTCTCCTCTCTGGAAGTCTCAATTCAAATTGAGTCAAGTTTACTAATTGGTCATCAACTTCTACCTGAGAAAAATCAGGATTTAAAGCAAAGTCTACATTTAAAGAATTACCAATAGGTATTTTCATATCAAGACCAAAATCAAAATTATTTGTATTTTTTTCTTGAATATAGTCCTTTCCTATTGATCCATTAATATATGGTATAATGGAGACAGGTTTTTTGGATTCACCTAAAGCTTTTTCAAAATTAATCTTACCCATAAAGGCAAGATCTCCAATCCTCTGTTGTTGAGGTGTTTTTGCCCAACTAGAATGCTCTAGTGATTGAGTATCACTTCTATAGATATTAAATCTCCAACTTTTAGCCCCATTAATAAAATAAAGTTGATTTAATGGGATTTTTACTTCAACTATATAAGAATCATCATATAATTTTGATTCCACCTCCCAAATTGCATCCCAAGATGAATTCATTCCTCTTCCGCCAAATGAATTAACAGAAGATAATAGCATATCTCCTTTTAATCCAAGATGATTGGTTTGAAATTTAAAAGCATTTGAAGCATCATTAAAAGTGTCAAAAATTAATTGTACGTAATCTGCACTTTTAGTTTCAAAATCTCTTTCTAAATTATATACAGTAAACTTTTTTTCTTTTGTGTAAGCTTTAACTAGGAAATATAAGTTTTCATTGTCAAATAGAGCCTTAAACTCTGTTTGCTTCACAGCTCTTAATGAATCAGTTGGCCTCCATTGCCAAAAATCAGTTGATGATTCAGCATCTTTCCAGGCTGAATCAGAGGGAGATCCATCAATTTCTATTTCATCTTCTGTATATTTTACTGTTAATTCTTGAGAAAAAATTAGATTAGAGTATACTATTGCTAACACTAAAATAATTGGTGGTTTTTTCAAAGTATTTTTTTCGATTTTAAAAGTAATAAAATTATAAGGATTTATTATATATAATTATATTGGACCTTAATTATACAAATAAGTTTATGTCATTAATTTTAACACTATTATTATTAAACTTTCACACTACGGTGGAATGGGGTTCAACAGGACACAGGGTGGTAGCTGAAGTTGCGAATAAATATTTAACAGATAATTCTAACCAGAGAATAATTAAAATCCTTGATGGAGAAACATTAGTTAATGCATCAACTTATGCAGATGATATTAAATCTGACTCTAGATATTCAGAATACTATGATTGGCATTTTATAAATATGGAACTGGATGAGGACTATGAAAATACTGTTCCATCAGAGAAAGGAGATATTTATATAGCTATAAATCGATGTATAGATATTTTAGAAAGTGATTCGGTTTCGGATTCTGAAAAATCCTTTTACCTTAAACTTCTTGTTCATTTTGTAGGAGATCTTCATCAGCCTTTACATATTGGAAGATATGAAGACAGAGGTGCAAACAAAGTATATGTAAAATGGTTTGGTCGAAATTCAAACCTACACAGAGTTTGGGACTCTGATATGATTAATGGTCATAACATGAGTTATTCAGAGTTAGCGTTAAATTTGCCAAATCCAGAGCTTTTAGTCTTCACAAAAGAGGCTAAAGATTTTGAGAGAAGCGATATTTTAGATTGGGTTAATGAATTACATACCTATACAAATCAAATATATGAAGGTGTTTCGATTGATGACAAATTAGGTTATAAATATCAATATGAAAACTTTGATACAGCTAAAGAATTATTACTAATTGCAGGTATAAGGCTAGCTAAAATTTTAAATTATCTATTTGATTAAATCTATACTTCTATTTATAAATTCTGTAAGTTCTTTACCGGTAAGAGCATTTTGAGAAAGTTTAGCTAAATCTACTGATTGTTTTATAAGACTATTCCTCTTTTTTTCTGTTCTAGTGGTTAATATTTTAGTAACTAATTCATGATTTATATTGACTATTAAAGAATACATTTCTGGCATATTGCCCATTCCACCACCACCAGACTGTTGCATTTCTTTCATTCTTCTCATAAACTCAGGCTGAGCTAGCATAAATGGTAATGATTTACTATCTAATGATTCAAGTTGAACTGTATATTTATCATCAGAGACTGCATTTTCAATCATAGGCTTAAGTTTCTCTTTTTCTTCATCAGATAGTTTTGATACTACTTGATCATCTTTTTTAATTAAGTTCTCTAACGTATCAGAGTCAACTCTAGAAAATTTAACTTTCTCTTTTTTAGATTCAAGTTTTTGAATTAAATGAGGAATAATAGGTGAGTCTAATAGAAGAACTTCATATCCCTTCTCTTTTGCAGATTCTACATAAGTATACTGTTCATCTTTATTTTGAGCATAAAGAATAATCAAGTTTCCATCTTTGTCAGTCTGTATATCTTTAATTTTATCGTCTAGTTCTTGATAAGTATAATATTTATTATCAACTGAAGGATATAGATTAAATGATTCAGCTTTATCATAGAACTTATCTTCTGTTAGCATCCCATACTCAATGACCACCTTTATATCATTCCATTTACTTTCAAGGTTTTCTCTTTCATTTTTGAAGATTGAGCCAAGTTTATCAGCAACTTTTCTTGTTATATAGTTAGTGATCTTTTTGACAGAAGCATCAGATTGAAGATAACTTCTAGATACATTTAGTGGAATGTCAGGAGAATCTATAACACCTTTAAGAAGACCTAAAAACTCAGGAACAATTCCTTCAACATTATCTGTAACAAATACCTGATTCTGGTATAACTGAATTCTGTCTTTTTGAAGATTTAAATCATTTGATATTTTGGGAAAATAAAGAATACCAGTTAGATTGAATGGATAATCAACATTAAGGTGAATATGAAATAAGGGCTCTTCAAATTGATATGGATATAGCTCCTTGTAAAACTGATTATAGTCTTCATTTTTTAAATCTGCTGGTTGTCTAGTCCAGGCAGGATTAGGATTGTTTATAATGTTGTCAACAGTTACTTTTTCTTCCTTCTCACCCTCTTTTACTGGGATGCTTTCTTCCCTTGTTCCAAATTTTATTGGATGCGGCATGAACTTGTTGTACTTATTTAAAAGCTCTGTGATTTTATTTTCTTCAAGATAATCTTTAGAATCCTTAGAAATATGAAGAATAATTTCTGTTCCTCTTTCTTTTTTATCTGCTTTTTTTAAACTGTATTCTGGAGATCCATCACAAATCCAATGAGCAGCAGGTTCATCTTTAAAAGATTTAGTAATTATTTCAACTTTATCAGCAACCATAAAAGAGGAATAAAAACCGAGTCCAAAATGGCCAATTATGCCAGTATCCTTTGAACTTTCTTTATATTTCTCAAGAAACTCCTCGGCACCTGAAAATGCAACATCATTAATATATTTTTTTACCTCATCTGACGACATGCCCACTCCATTGTCGGTAATATGAAGAGTTTTCTTTTTCTTATCAATTTTAATATCCACTCCTAATTCACCAATTTCTCCTTTAACTTCTCCTATGCTCGATAAATGTTGAATTTTAGTAAGTGCATCTGTAGCATTTGATATAAGTTCTCTTAGGAAAATTTCTTGATCGCTATACAAGAACTTTTTTATAAGTGGAAATATATTCTCAACTGAAACGTTAATTTTTCCTTTTGGCATAATTTCTTTTTATTATATGATTGCAAAAAAAATACCAATCAATAAATATGACAAATTGACACTATTTTCTGATCATATAAAGTCCTATAAAATTAAGTAATCCATTAAATGGCAGAAGCTCATATCCAATTTGATAACCCCCTATAAGATTTGAGGGTAGATTTCCTATTATTACAATTATTACAATATTAACTATAACAACAAAATAAACCTTACTGTCATCTATCTTAAATTTTGTAAAAATTCCAAAAGCAAATAAACCTAATAATGGGCCATATGTATATTGTGCAACAGTTAAAAGACTGTCAATTACATTTTTGTCCTGAATATATCTAAAAACTATAACAACTATTATCAATATTATACTCATTAAAACATGAACATTTTTTCTTGTTTTAATTGATTTTGAATCAGTATTGTCTATTTTAAGAATATCTACACAGAAAGATGTTGTTAGAGATGTTAGAGCGCTGTCTGCGCTACTGTAAGCAGCAGCAATTAAGCCTAGTATAAATGTGATTCCCAAAAACTCTCCAAGTCCTGATTTTAGAGCAATCTCTGGAAATAAAAGATCTGTTCGAGGGGTGTTATCAACCAAAGGAACAGCTATATTATTTTTACTTGCATATATAAAAAGAAGAGCACCTAATACTATAAACAAGAATGTGACAATAGTTAGTATAAAACTAAAAACAATCATATTCTTTTTGGCTTCTTTAATATTTTTACATGTTAAATTTTTTTGCATCATATCCTGGTCTAAACCAGTCATGCAAATTGTTATAAAGGCACCACCAATAATTGATTTTAAAAAATAATTTCTTTCTGTAAAGCTTTCAGTCACAAATATTTTATTGAATTCTTTAAAATCAGAAGAAGAAAGAAATTCCGAGAATGTCCAGCCTAAGTCTTTATTTATATAATAAATTGATAATATAACTGCTAGAATCATTAATGAAGTTTGAATAGTATCTGTCCATACTATTGTTTTAATTCCACCTCTTCTTGTATACAACCAGATTAGTAGAATTGATAATATAACTGTTATTTCAAATGGAATCCCTAAATCATCAAAAATAAATTTCTGCATAACAATAGCAACTAGAAATAATCTAAATGAGGCACCCAGAATTCTAGAAATTAAAAAAGATATAGATCCTACATAATGAGAGTTTTTTCCAAACCTCGTAAATAAGTATTCATAAATGGATGTTAATCCTAACCTATAATAGAGAGGAAGCAATAAATTAGCAACAATTAGATATCCAATTAAATATCCAATAACAACTTGAAAATATGTAAATTGAGACTCGCCAACCCATCCGGGAACTGATATAAATGTTACTCCAGATAGAGATGCTCCAACCATCCCAAAAGCAACAATAGCCCAATTAGAGCTCCTTTTGGCATTAAAAAAAACTTCATTGTTGTCTTCTTTGCCTGTTAAATATGATATAGTTGTTAAGACTATAAAATATGCTGCAATTGCAATTAAAATAATTTGCGGAGATAACATTTTTATAAATATACAAAAGAACTTACAACGAATATTTCTAAATTTGCTTAATGGAATTTCCATCCAAACTTCTTAAAAATTTAGTATATAATATTTCCCAATTATCAGGAATTGGAAAAAGATCTGCTTTAAGAATTGCATTAGAAATTTTAAGAAAACCAAAAGAATTTTCCAGAGACTTATCGGAAAGTATTTTTGACTTTAAAACTCAGATTAAACACTGTACTCAATGCCATAATATTTCAGATAAAGATATATGTGACATATGTTCAAATTCATCAAGAGATCAATCTATAGTTTGTGTTGTTGAAGACATTAGAGATGTCATTGCAATTGAAAATACAAATCTTTTTAATGGCCTTTATCATGTTTTGGGTGGAGTAATTTCTCCAATTGAAGGAATAGGCACAGAGGATCTAAATATTTTGAGTCTTGAAAAAAAGATTATAGATAAAAAAGTTGATGAAGTAATCTTTGCATTAAGTGCAACTATTGAGGCTGACACTACTAGCTTTTATCTATTTAAAATCTTAAAAAAACTTGATGTAAAAGTATCAGTATTAGCAAGAGGTATACCTGTTGGTGATCAATTAGAATATACAGATGAAGTTACATTGGCAAGAAGTATTCAAAATAGACGTCCTTATGAATCCGATCTATCAAACTAGTAATGATTTAATATTGTAAATTTGCAAATACTATAATAATGGGAAAATATCTATTGAAACTTCCAAAAATGGGAGAAAGTATTGCAGAAGCCACTATAACCAAATGGTTAAAAGAAGTTGGTGATATTGTTGATGTGGATGAATCAATAGTAGAAATAGCTACTGATAAGGTTGATTCTGATGTTCCATCTGAATTTAAAGGTAAACTAATCAAAAAAAACTTTGAAGTAAATGATGTAGTTAAGGTTGGAGAAGTAATTGCTGAAATTGAAACAGATTCAAAAGATAATGACAAAAGTAAAATAATTTCTAGAGAAAAGGAAAACGAATTAATTACAGATAATGATGAAGAAATAACTGTTTCAGAAACAGAAGTTATGAATGTTCCTTCTATTGATTTATTAAAAAATGAAAAAGATAATACTGAAATTGATAAAAGTGATAAATTTTTCTCACCGTTAGTAAAAAACATAGCAAAAAAAGAAAATATTAGTCAGCAAGAACTTAATTTAATTCCTGGGTCAGGAAAGGAAGGAAGAGTTACAAAACAAGACATTTTAAATTACATAGAATCAAAATCAAGTAAACCTGTCCATACACCTATTAGTGAGCCATTTACTGAACCCAAACCTTCTTTGGAAGATCAGATAATTGAATTGGATAGAATGGGTAAAATAATTTTTGACCATATGTCTAATAGTAAAAAAATATCTGCTCATGTTCAATCATTTGTAGAAGTTGATGTAACTAATCTTTGGGAATGGAGAGATCGTTACAAGAATTCATTTCAAGAGAAAGAAGGACAAAAATTGACTTTCACTCCTCTTTTTATAGATGCAGTGATAAAATCGCTTAAAGACTATCCTATTTTGAATAGTTCTATTATTGATGAAAAAATTATCATGAAAAGATCTATTAACATTGGAATGGCCACAGCTATTGAAAATGGTAATTTGATAGTGCCTGTTATAAAAAATGCTGATCATCTTAATCTTAAAGGCCTTACACTTGCTGTGAATGACTTATCTAACAGAGCTAGATCAAATTTATTGAAACCGGAGGAAATTTCAGACGGAACATATACAGTTACTAATGTTGGTAATTTTGGTTCAATCATGGGTACTCCAATTATCAATCAACCTCAAGTTGGAATAATTGCTATAGGTGTCATTCGTAAAACTCCATCTGTTATTGAAACTAATAATGGAGACTTTATTGGAATTAGAAAAAAACTTATTTTATCACATACCTATGATCACAGAATCATAAATGGTTCAATAGGAGGGAGCTTTGTTAAAAGAGTTGCTGAATATCTTGAAGATTGGGATATGAATCAAATCATTTAAAATGAAAGTTAATCTTAATAGACCAATTTGTTTTTTTGATCTAGAAACCACTGGAGCAAAGGTTGGAAAAGATAGGATTGTTGAAATAGCTATTTTAAGAGTTGACTTAGATAGATCAGAGTCTCAAAAAGTCTGGAGAATTAATCCAGAAATGGAAATTTCACTTCAAGCAACTCAAGTGCATGGAATAACAAATGAGATGATAGAAAGTGAGCCAAATTTTGCTCATTATTCAAATGAAATTCATCAATTTATTAAAGGATGTGATTTATCTGGATTTAATGCAATAAAATTTGATATTCCTATACTTGTCGAAGAGTTTATAAGAGCAGATACTGAGTTTGATTTTACTCAAATAAGAATGATTGACAGCCAAGTAATTTATCATAAAAAAGAACCTAGAAATCTTTCAGCTGCTCTAAAATATTATTGTAACAAAGATCTAGAAAATGCTCATTCTGCATTGGATGATACTATTGCTGCTTATGAAGTGTTTAAGGGACAATTAGAAAAATATGATGATCTAGAACCTGATATGGATTTTCTAAGTGAATTCTCAAAGAGAAATAATAATCTAGACTTTGCTGGAAAAATTAGGATTGACTCAGACAATAATGCAATTTTTGCATTTGGCAAATACACTGGTCAAAAAGTAGTTGAAGTATTTAAAAATGATGTGGGTTACTATTCATGGATAATGAAGGGTGATTTTCCTGAGTATACCAAAAAAATATTTACGCAATTAAAAATAAGTTTAATAAACTCTAAATAAGATGAAAATAATCTGCATAGGACGAAATTATTCTGACCATATCAAAGAGTTAGCTAATCTTAGACCATCTAATCCTGTTGTTTTTTTAAAACCTGATTCATCTATAATTGCAAAAAATCAAAATTTTATTATACCTTCTTTTTCAAATGAAATTCATCATGAGGTTGAATTAGTAGTAAAGATTAATAAAGTGGGAAAGCATATAGATGAATCATTTTCAAACAAATATTACAACGAAATTGGTCTAGGAATTGATTTTACTGCTAGAGATATTCAAAATAATTTAAAAGAAAAAGGACATCCCTGGGAGAAATCAAAAGCTTTTGATAATTCTTGTTTAGTAGGTGATTTTATTAATAAAGATAAATTTGAAGACTTATCAAAAATTGATTTTAGTTTAAAAAAAAATAATCAAATAGTTCAATCGGGCAACTCTTATAATATGTTGTGGAAAATTGATGAATTGATTTCATACGTTTCACAATATTTTACTCTTAAAATAGGTGATTTAATTTTCACTGGAACACCTGCAGGTGTTTCAAAAGTTGTAAGTGAAGATTTATTGGAGGGTTATATAAATTCAAGTAAAATGTTTTCACTTAAGGTAAAATAGATATGATAAAAAAAATCTTTGATTATCTAATTTTAAAAGGTAAGACAATTTCTTTTGCTGAGAGTTGCTCTGGTGGTAATCTGTCTCTATCTATAACAAAAATTGCTGGTGCTTCAAAAGTATTCAAAGGCTCAATTGTTTCTTACAGCACATATTCAAAAGAAAAGGTTATTGGAATAGGAAGAAATGAAATTGATTCATTTTCTCCAGTAAGTCAGGAAATAGCAGTAAAAATGGCAGAAAAAGTAAAGGAAAAGTTTAACTCTGATTACTCAATTTCTATTACTGGTAATGCTGGGCCATTCTCAGATGGCACTAGGTCTTCAGTTGGTGATTGTTTTATTGCTATATCATCTGAAAATGAAATATTTTGCGAAAAATATGAAGTCATTACCTCAAGGGAAGACTTCATTAAAACAGTAACTGAAAAATCATTTAAACTCTTTATAGATAAAATTATTAACCAATAAAATTATTTTTTTATTAAAGTTAAATACATTAGTTTTGCACGTTACAAAAAATTAGTACGTTATGTCTAAGACTTGCGAAATTACTGGAAAGAAAGTTATGTTTGGAAACAATGTTTCTAAATCATTAAATAGAACTAAAAGAAGATTTGATGTGAATCTTATGAAAAAAAGATTCTTTATTCCAGACGAAAACAAATGGGTTACTCTTAAAGTTTCAGCATCTGCTTTAAAAACTATAAACAAAAAGGGTATTTCGGAAGTTTTAAAAGAAGCTAGAAAACAAGGTTTAATTAAGTAAAAATGGCAAAGAAAGGTAATAGAGTTCAAGTAATTTTAGAATGTACTGAGCACAAAGACTCAGGTATGCCAGGTACTTCTAGATATATAACAACTAAAAACAAAAAAAATTCTCCAGATAGACTTGAAATAAAAAAATTCAATCCTATTCTGAAGAAGATGACTGTTCACAAAGAAATTAAATAAGATGGCAAAAAAAGCAGTTGCTAGTTTACAAACTGGCTCAAAAAAACTTGCAAAAGCAATTAAGATGGTAAAAAAAGATGGCTCATCTAGCTATTCTTTTGAGGAAAGAATATTGCCACAAGATCTTGTAAACGATTGGCTTGCTGGTAAACCTCTTGTTAAAAAAGTAGAGTCTAAACCTATTCAACCAGTTGAAGAAGCAAAAACTGAAGAGCCAGCTGCAGAAGAAGCAAAAACTGAAGAGCCAGCTGCAGAAGAAGCAAAAACTGAAGAGCCAGCTGCAAAAAGTACTGACTCTAAGTAATTAACTTAGTTTATAGCTCCAATCCCAATTTTCCACAATTTTGAATTTAAATCAGGAAGATCAGTATCAATAATCTGATCTATTTCTTTTTTCAAACTTTCCCAGCTATCATCTAAATCCTTTAATGATTTTAAAATTCCCTTACTAACATTTGGAATATCGCCTTTTATTTCATCTAAAATAAACAAGTAATCTGCTAAAAATTTATTTGGAAAATTTTCAACATCATCATAAGCTAATGATTTTCTCTGCATCATCTTTTTATCCCAGGCGTCCATTTTGCTAAGTAATGATTTACCATTATTTTTAACGTCTTCATTATCTTTAATATTCTTAATTACTTCAGTGAGTCTGTTAATTGAACTTATATTATTATTAATGTATTCAGCCATTTTATTAAATTTCTTTTCCATATGACTAGTGTATTTATCAAATTCAGCATAATCTATATCTGACACATTGAAGTTCGGGTTTTTTAAGATTTCAAAGTTTGAAGTATATGATTTTTCTCCTACCTCTAGTGATATTTTATATTTTCCAGGAATAGCTTTATGTCCGCTGAACCTACCTTCTATATATGCATATGGAACACCAATTAATGACTTATGCCTTGTATTCCAAACAAATCTATTCAAACCAATATTATTTGTTAATACAGGCTCTCTAGATGGACCTCCATTATAAGAAATGAAGTTTTTATTAGTTTGATTATTAATTTCTCTAATTAATTTATTGTTTTCATCATAAATTTTAACTGTTAGTTTCTGATCATGATCACCCTCATTTAGGTTATAATATATAACAACCCCATTAGCAGGATTAACTCCAGTGAATGTCGATGTTCCATCTGAATAATTTGAATTAAGTTGACTGTACCAATTTCCTATAGTAGAATTCTCTGGGTTAAAAAGTCTCGTTTCTTTGGTATCATCCATTTGTCTAATCAATCCCATATCATCTAGGATCCAAAATGATCTACCTTGAGTTGCAACAATTAAGTCATCATGTTTTATCATTAAATCAGTAACAGCTAAAACAGGCATGTTAAGGTTAAATCTTTCCCAGCTTTTACCATCATTAAATGAAATATAAACTCCTAACTCAGTACCAGCCAATAGTAAACCTTTTCTTACCTCATCTTCTCTTACAACTCTAGTATATGCTCCATATGGAATATTACCAGTAATTTCTTTCCAAGACTCTCCATAGTTTGTTGACTTATATAATCCTGGAGATTTATCATTAAATTTATATCTAGTAGTTGCAATATATACTGTTTCTTTATCATGAGGAGATATATCAATTGCATTAATTATTGTTTCAGGGAGGCCTCTAGGTGTGATATTTTTCCATGTTTTACCACCATCTTTAGTCAAATGAACGAGACCATCATCAGATCCAGTATAAATGGTATTAGGCTCGTGCGGTGATTCTATAACATAACTTATTGTTCCATAGTTTTCAGCTCCAACAGCTTCATTTGTATATGGTCCACCACCGTTGCCTTGTTTTTCATCTTCATCCATTGTTAAATCTGGGGATACTACTTCCCAAGATTTCCCAAAGTCTTTTGTTTTGAATAGGTGCTGAGCAGCGTGATAAAATGTATTTGACTCATGTTGAGACCAAATTATAGGTGCATTCCAGTTGAACCTATATTTCATGTCTCTTGATGCTTTACCAATATAATTTATTGGCTCTATCATTACTTTTTTTCTAGCCTTAGCTTTTGTATCATATATATTTACACTTCCAAGATAGCTACCTCCCATTACTAATTGTGGATCATCAGGATCAAAAGCTAAAAAAGCACTTTCACCACCCGCTGACGCAGACCAATCACTTTGAGAAATTCCTCCCCTTGAGCCAATACTAGCTATTTTAACAGTTGAATTATCTTGTTGACCCCCATATAAATTATATGGGAACAAATTATCTACATTTACCCTGTAAAACTGAGCTGTTGGCATAATATTAATACTAGACCATGAATTTCCATTATCAAAAGTTATTTCACCACCACCATCATCAGATATTATCATATTTTTTGAGTTTTTTGGATTTATCCACAAGTCATGATAGTCTCCATGACCACTTGAAATTCTTTCCCATGTTTTACCTCCATCTATAGATCTAAAAGTCCTGGCGCTTAAAACATATACTGTATTTTCATCATTAGGATCTGCAAATACTTCTATGTAGTACCAAGCTCTTGAGGTTAACTCAGCATACTTACTTACTCTAGACCAACTTTCTCCAGCATTATTAGACATAAATAATCCACCTAATCTTTTATCTGAATCACTTTCAGCTAAAAGATATACTTTATCTGAGTTAGCTCTTGATACTGAAATTGCCAATTTTCCTAATTCATTGGGTAAGCCATTTTCTATTTTAAACCAATTATCACCTCCATCTGTTGATTTATAAACGCCACTTCCTTCCCCTCCAGAAATTACCTTCCAAGGCAATCTTTGATGTTCCCAAATTGTTGCGTAGAGAACCTTAGGGTTATTATAGTCAATTGATAACTCTGAGGCTCCACTTAATTCATTAACAAAAAGAACATTTTTCCAGGACTTTCCACCATCTGTTGATTTATATATTCCTCTTTCTTTAGTTGGACCATTTATGGCCCCTTGTGCAGCTATATATACTATATTAGGATTGTCAGGATGAATTATAATTCTAGAAATTTGTTGAGTATTTTCTAATCCAATATGTTCCCATGTTTCTCCAGCATCTGTTGATTTATAAATTCCATCTCCATAGGATGTTGTAACCCCTCTTGGTGCATGTTCACCCATACCAACATAAATTATTCTACTATCACTTTCTGACACAGCTATGGCCCCTACCGATGAAGTTTTAAAATAGTCATCTGATATATTGAACCACTCACTCCCTGCATTAGTTGTTTTCCATAGTCCTCCTCCAACAGTTCCCATATAGTAAGTTAAGGGATCATTTATAACACCTACTGATGAAACAGATCTCCCACCTCTAAAAGGACCTATATTTCTATACTTAACTTCTTCAAGTTTTTCTTCAATATCTTGAGAATAAGAAAATGGAATTACAGTTAAGAAAACAAAAAAAATGCTTAAATTTTTCATGATAAAAATGTTAGTTTACACTAAGTTACATTCAATTTTCAAAAATTCAGATATATTTACAAAAATAAACCAATGAGAAGTCAAAACATCCAAAGAGACTTAAGTCTAGTAGGAGATGATCTTATAAAGAAATTTATATTGAAGGATAGTAAAGCTTCTAAATATGTGAACTCTTTTTTTAGTGAGGAAAATATTTTAAATCATTCAAAAAATAAAACGACTCAATTTAAAGATGATCAAAGAAATATTTTAACAGAAGAGTTAACTAAACAGTACTCAAAAGTAGAAACTTCAGATGCAACATTAGAAAATATTAAATTACTCTCAAACCCTAACACACTCTCTGTAACTACTGGCCATCAACTTAATATATTTTCTGGACCATTAATGGTTATCTATAAAATTGCTCAAGTAATCTCTACAACTAACTATTTGAACTTAAAGATTAAAAACTTTAATTATGTTCCTGTTTTTTGGATTGCTAGTGAAGATCATGATTTTGAGGAAATATCAGAAGTTAATCTTCATAAAAATAAGATTAATTGGAAACTTGATTCAAAAAATTTACCAGTAGGAGAAATAAAATTAAATGATTTTAAACAAGTAAAAAGTGCTTATAAAAATTCAATTATTGATTTTGAATATAAAGATAAACTTGAAAGTATAATTGATGATGCATATAAAGATGGAGAGACTTTGTCGACTGCAAATATTAAATTTATAAATTCATTGTTTGCAGGACATGGACTCGTAATTATTGACTCCAATAGAAGAGTTTTTAAGAAAACTTTTTTAGATAACTTTAAAAATGAAATTTTAGATTCAAGATGTTATGTCGACTCAAATTCTCAAATTTCAAAAATTAAGAATGATATAAAATCTTTTAAACCTCAGGTTAATCCATCTGACATAAACTTTTTTAAGATTACTAAAAATGGAAGAAAAAGAATCAGGAAAAATGGAAAAAAATTTATTGTTGACGATGAAGATGAATACACATTAGATGAAATAATTAATCAAATTGAATCTTATCCTGAGTTGTTTTCACCTAATGTTTTAATGAGGGCTTTATATCAAGAGAAAATTCTTCCAAATGTATGTTATGTTGGCGGTCCTAACGAATTAAAATATTGGATGCAACTAAAGCTTTATTTTGAAAATTCCAGCGTTCAATTTCCAATTTTAAAACTTAGAACTTCTGCATTTATTTTAGATAAAAAAACATCTATTAAAATCACTAAGAGTAATATTGAAATGAAATATTTTTTTGGAAAATTAGATGATTTACTAGACTTTAAAATTAATACCTCATCTAAATTAAATTTAAGTTTTGATTCTTTAAAAACTACATTGACTAATCAATTTGATGAATTAAGAAGAGTTTCAATTAAAACAAATGAATCATTTATTGGCGCATTAAATGCTCAAGAAAAAAAACAAATTAAAGGTTTAGTTGATCTTGAGAAAAAATTAAGAAAAGCTGAAAAGAAAAATCATGAAACAGAAGTAAATAAGATTAAAAGTCTTTTTGAATCACTTCACCCTAATGATAGCGATCAAGAGAGATACCTGAATTTTGGTAATTTTTATTCATTCAAAGGTCAAGAATTAATTGATTACATAGTTGATAAAGTGCTGATTTCAGATGATAAAATATTAGTTATAAATCTTGAAGATTAATTTATAGTTGTATTTTTGCCCATGCAAAATAAAGTCTTAATAGTTGATTTTGGATCTCAATATACTCAGCTTATAGCAAGAAGAATTAGGGAGTTATTCATTTACTGTGAAATCTCACCTTTTAATAACATTCCAGAAAATCTAGATCAGTTTAAGGCAGTTGTTTTATCAGGCTCACCGTTCTCTGTCAATCAAAAAGACTCTCCTGATATTAATCTTGAAATTTTTTTAGGTAAAAAACCTGTTATTGCAATTTGTTATGGGGCTCAATTAATTGCTAAGAGTTTAAATGGCAATGTAGAAAATTCAAATTCAAGGGAGTATGGTAGGGCAAAACTTTCTTTTATAGACAGAGACTGCATATTATTCAAGAATATTAACATAAATAATCAAGTCTGGATGAGTCACGGAGATACTATTACTGCATTACCAGATGAAGCAAAACTTGTAGCAAGTACAGATTCTGTTATAAATGCGGCTTATAGTATTGAGTCTTTAAATTTATACGCTTTGCAATTTCATCCTGAAGTTTTTCACTCAGAAAATGGCTTGAAAATTTTTGAAAACTTTTTTATTAATGAGTTGAAATTTATTAAAGAATGGAATCCAGAATCTTTTATAGATAGAACTGTAGATGATTTAAAGACTAAGCTCAAAGACGATAATGTTATATTGGGTTTATCAGGTGGTGTCGATTCTAGTGTAGCAGCTGTACTTTTAGATAAAGCTATTGGAGATAATTTGTATTGCGTATTTGTAAATAATGGACTTTTAAGAAAAAATGAATATGAAGAAGTTTTAGAACAATATATTGGAATGGGTCTAAATGTAAAAGGGGTAGATTCCTCAAAATTATTTATAGAATCTTTAAATGGAGTAACTGATCCAGAAAAAAAGAGAAAAATAATAGGTAATATGTTTGTAGAAGTATTTGAGCAAGAGTCTAAAAAAATAAAAAATGCAAAGTGGTTAGCTCAAGGAACAATCTATCCAGATGTAATAGAATCAATATCAGTAAAAGGTCCATCAGCTACAATAAAATCTCATCATAATGTAGGTGGTCTTCCTGAGAAAATGAATCTTAAAGTAGTTGAACCATTAAAAATGCTATTCAAAGATGAAGTAAGAAGGATAGGTAGATCACTAAAAATGGATTCAGAAATTTTAAATAGACATCCTTTCCCTGGACCTGGTCTTGGTATAAGAATTCTTGGAGAAGTTGATTCTGAAAGTGTAAGGCTTATTCAGGAGGCTGATAAAATTTATATTGATGGACTCAAAGAGTGGGACTTATACGATAAAATATGGCAAGCAGGTTCTATATTGCTTCCAGTAAAAAGTGTAGGAGTTATGGGTGATGAAAGGACATATGAGAGATGTGTGGCATTAAGGGCAGTAATTTCAACTGATGGAATGACTGCAGATTGGTTTGAATTTCCAAATAACTTTTTAAAAGAAATTTCTAATAGGATAATTAATAAGGTATCAGGAATTAACAGAGTTGTTTATGATATTAGTTCCAAGCCGCCTGCAACTATTGAGTGGGAATAAAATGACTGATTTCAATATTTCTTTTAAACCAATGTTGACTCCAAAAGCAATGCTTGAAAAAGGAATTTTTGGTGGAACATATTTTAATCAATTAGTCGATTACAGAATATTCCCTAAAAATTGGTTTTCCGATTTAGACAAAAGTTATTTTTTGTCAAATAATTATGATAAAAAAATTAATTACTTTAAAATAAAATCAGGTCAATCTCAAGAAGAGTGGGAGGCAAAAGGTTGGATTAATAAAGATGATCCAAGAGGGTGGTTTGAGTGGTATTGTAAGTATTTTAATGGAAGACGACATGAGGATGATGAAAGGCAAATTAAAAGATGGTTGGCTTTCTGTGGTCCAAAGGGGAGATTTAGAAACTCTATTTATAATAAGATTTATAAATCTGGATTAGGAATTGAAAATTCAAAAAGTATTTCACCTAGAATTCAGCAGTCTTTGTTACATTGGTCCTATATTGTGAATAATGAAGATTATGAAAGATGGAAACTTGAAAAGCAAAAGTAAATGAAGAACTTTACTTTTTCCATATTATTATTAATGTTATTTCAGACAATACATTCTCAGAATATTGTTTCGGATACAATTCTGCATGATGTAGAAAGAAAAGAAACATTATTCTCAATTTCAAAAAGATATGGTATTAACGTAAACGATATATTAAAGTTAAATCCAAATTTAAGAGATTCTAGGCTTAGAAGAAGGTCAACAATCTTAATTCCAATTTTTAAATCAAATAAAGATAATTCCTTAATAATAAAAGATTCAATAGAAGGGTCAGTTAATGTTTCTTCAAAATTAGACTCGTTATATATAAAAAAAAGAAAAAAAAACAACCAATTAAATGTGTCTGTTCTTTTACCTTTTAGATCAGCAACTTTAAATTATGATTCAATTCAGGAAGTGGAATCTTTATTTGAAGACAGAAATCTTTATACAATAGCTTTGGATTTTTATTCTGGTATTTTATTTGCAATAGAGGATTTAAAACAATTAAAAGTTTCAGTTAATCTTAATGTTTTTGATACTGAAAACTCTAGAAATAAGATATTAGAAATATCTAAAAACGAGAATATTAACAACTCAGATGTTATAATTGGCCCATTGATTCCAAGAAATTTTGAAACTTTTTCAAATTTTGAATTTTTAGAGGCTATTCCTAAAGTTTTCCCATTATCTACAATTCCTATTCAAATTATTAAAGGTGTAGTTCAGACTGTAACTCCGAGAAAACTTTTAAGAGAAAGAATGTTATCTTATTTAGATAAAAATATTGATAGAGAAGAAAATATTGTAATTATAGCGGATTCTTTAAATAAAGATATTGAAAGTAAATTAGTTAATATTTTTCCTAAAGCTATAAAGATAAAACCTGAGTTTGAGGGGTATATTCTTCCAGAGCTTTTGGACTCTCTTTTAGTCGACTCTCTTCCAAACAAGGTAATTATTGAGTCTGAAATATTTACCTTAATTTCAAGTGTAGTTTCACAACTTAATTCTCAAATAACTTCTGAACGTGATGTTAGATTATATACTACTTACAGGGGGAATCAATATGATGATCCAAGTATTAATGTTAAAGATCTTGGAAATTTAAGTTTTACTTACAGTTCTATTTCAAAAAAAACAAACAATGATTCTATTTCAAAATTTGAAAGCAATTACATTAAATTATTTGGAAGCTTTCCTAATAAGGATATCATCCGAGGTTATGATGTAACTAAAGATATTTTAATTAGAGTTTTAATTGATAATAATTTAAATAAAACCGTTAAATATGATGAGCAATTTTATACTGAATCTAAATTTTTATATAAAAAAGATAGCCTTGGAGGATTATATAACTCATCTATTTTTCTTCTGAAACATAAAGATTATGGACTTGAGGAGATTCTTGACTAATAAATTACATTATACTTTAATATTTTGTAAATTTGAGTCCGGAAATACTATTCTATCCGGATGAATAAACCTAAATATATTTTTGTTACCGGTGGTGTTACATCATCTCTAGGCAAAGGAATTATATCTGCCTCATTAGCTCGATTACTTCAGGCTCAAGGCTTAAATGTTGCTATTCAAAAGTTAGATCCGTATATAAATGTTGATCCTGGCACATTGAATCCTTACGAGCATGGCGAGTGTTATGTGACTGATGATGGGGCTGAAACTGACCTAGATTTAGGTCATTATGAAAGGTTTTTAAGTGTAAATACTTCTCAAAAAAATAATGTGACAACTGGGAAGATTTATCAAAATGTTATAGAAAAAGAGAGAAAAGGTGAATTTCTAGGTAAAACTGTTCAGGTTATTCCTCACATTACAAATGAAATAAAGGAAAATATTAGAAATCTAAATCATAAAAATAATTTAGATATTATAATTACCGAGATTGGTGGAACAGTTGGAGATATTGAATCTCTTCCATTTCTAGAAGCTGTAAGGCAAGTGATATATGAGGAAGGATCAGAAAATTCAATGGTAATTCATTTAACCTTGATTCCCTTTCTGAAAGCTACAGGAGAGTTAAAGACAAAACCAACTCAGCATTCCGTGAAAACTTTAATGGAACTTGGATTGAAAGCAGATGTTTTAGTTTGTAGATCAGAAAGAGAATTATCTGATGAAATAAAGAATAAACTAGCACTCTTTTGTAATGTTAAATATAATTGTGTAATTCAATCTATTGATGTAGAAACTATTTATGATGTTCCTATAAAAATGATGGATGAAGGTTTAGACAAAGTAACCTTAGAGAAACTGAAAATTAAAGAAACTGAGCCTAATCTTGATAAATGGAAAAACTTTTTACATAAACTAAAGAATCCTACTCATCAAATTAATATTGGTTTAATTGGAAAGTATGTAGAGCTAAATGATTCATATAAGTCTATATTAGAATCACTTATTCACGCAGGAACTGAAAATGAAGTAAAAGTAAATGTCAAATCAATTCATTCTGAATATATTGACAAAGAAAATATAGATAAAGACCTTAGTAATCTTGATGGAATAATTGTTGCACCTGGATTTGGTAGGAGGGGGTTAGATGGAAAAATACTTGCTGTTGAATATGCTAGAGTTAATAAGATTCCATTTTTAGGAATTTGTCTTGGTATGCAAATGGCAGTTATAGAATATGCTAGAAATGTAAAGAAGATAAGATATGCTAATTCTACTGAAATATCTGAAAAGTGTAAGGATCCTGTAATAGACTTGATGACTTCTCAAAAAAAAATTGTAAATATGGGTGGAACTATGAGGCTTGGAGCTTGGGACTGTGAAATATTAAAAAATACAATATCTAATAAAGTTTATAAGAAAAAATTAATTTCAGAGAGACATAGACATAGATATGAATTTAATAACGACTATTCAAAAAAAATATTTGATGATAAATTTATTGTAGCCGGATTTAATCCTGACACAAAGCTTGTTGAAATAATTGAAAACATGGATCATCCATGGTTTGTTGGAGTTCAATTTCATCCAGAATATAAGAGTAGTGTTTATAATCCTCATCCAATTTTTGTAAACTTTGTAAAAGCTAGTCTAAAAAAATATTTAAATAAATAACTATGGAACAAAATAAGTTTGATCCTCTTCAATTTATAGGTTTTTTACTTATCTCAGTAATATTAATGTTTTGGTTTTATGATAACCAATCTAACATTATTGAAAACCAACAAGGAGCTGGTGTAGAAAATGTATTAGATCAAGTAGAAGATGACTCTATTAGTTTAAATAATACTGAGGAAGACTATAATGATTTTGAAGTAGATGAAGATTTTACAGAGGAAGTAATTACTTTAGAAAATGACAATATTTTATTTGAAATAAGCACAAATGGCGCAGATATAAAGAAATTATTACTTAAAGATTTTAATAATTATAATGATGATCCATTATTCTTAGTTAATAATAATAAGTCAATTTTTAGTTATAATATTCCAATAGGTAGAAACTCAATAATTAGCTCAAGAGATTTAAACTACTCTGCAGAGATAATTAAAGATAAATCTATTCTTAAGCTAACTGCGGTAATTGATACTCAGAGGTCCTTGGAATTAACTTATTCTTTAGAAGAAAATTCAAGTATTCTTGATTTTGATTTAAGATTGAATGATTCTGACAGGAACTCAAGCTATGATCAACTTGAATTGGTTTGGGGGAAAGACTCTTTCAGGAATTCTAAGAGTATAGATTATGAGAATAGGTATACTGCTCTTTCGTATGGTTTTGAAGATGAAAAAGATTCATATTTATCTGTTGCAGGAACAACTAATAAAAATATAAATAATGTTAACTGGATTTCATTTAGAGAACATTTTTTTAGTTCAATTCTTATACTTAATAATCAATCAAATGATGTTCAGATTAGTTCTGAAGATTTAGCTAGTAATGAAACTTTAGACAAGAAATTTACAAAGAGATTTTCTGCGAATATACCTCTTGAGCTTGATTCAACTAATAGTCTTAGTTATAGCATGTACTATGGACCTACTGACTATGAATCATTGAAAGATTATAATCTTAATCTTGAGAATTCTGTTCCAATTGGATGGGGAATCTTTGGTTGGCTAAATAGATTTGTGTTTTTCCCACTATTTTCATTATTAACAAATTACTTTTCTTATGGTATTGCAATTATAATAATGACAATAATTGTTAAAGTTGCAATTTCGCCGCTTACATATAAATCATACTTATCACAAATAAAAATGAAAGTTTTGAAACCAGAGCTTGAAATAATTAATGAAAAATTTAAGGATGACCCAATGAAAAAGCAACAGGAGACTATGAGTTTATATACTAAATCAGGCGCTAACCCTATGTCTGGTTGTCTGCCAGCTTTTTTGCAGATGCCACTGTTCTTTGCCTTGTTTACTTTTTTTCCAGTTGCCTTTTCACTTAGACAAAAGAGTTTTTTATGGGCAGATGACTTATCATCATATGATTCTATACTAGAACTAGGATTTTATATACCCCTTTATGGAGACCATGTTAGTCTTTTTCCAATTTTAGCTTCAATAGCAATCTTTTTCTATACTAAGATGACTTCCGGTCAACAGATGATGTCAGCTTCTCAAACTGGTGGAGTTAATATGAAATTGATAATGTATATGATGCCATTAATGATGTTATTTTTCTTTAACAATTATGCTAGTGGATTAAGTTTATATTATTTTATTTCTAATGTTCTTACTATAATTTTAATGCTCATTATTAAGAATTTTATAATAGATGATAATAAAATATTAACAGAAATTGAGGAAAATAAAAAGAACCCTGTTAAAGCAGGTGGATTCAGAGCTAGACTTCAAAAGGCTCTAGAAGAGGCAGAAAAACAAAAGAAAAGTAGAGGTAAGTAATCACATGAAAAAAAATAAAGTTGTTGTTGCCTTATCAGGAGGTGTTGACTCTAGTGTTGCTGCTTATTTACTAAAAGAACAAGGCCATGAATTAATTGGGCTATTCATGAAAAATTGGCATGATGAAAATGTGACAATTTCAGATGAATGTCCATGGTTAGATGACAGTAATGATGCCATGTTAGTTGCAGAAAAACTTAAGATTCCTTTTCAAACTGTTGATTTAAGCAAAGAGTATAAAGAAAGAATAATTGATTATATGTTTGATGAGTATTCAAAAGGAAATACTCCTAATCCTGATATTTTATGTAATAGGGAAATAAAATTTGATGTATTTATGGATATTGCGATTTCCTTAGGAGCTGATTATGTAGCAACAGGTCACTATAGTAAGATTACAACGAATAATTCAGATGTAAATAATATTAAATATGAATTACACTCTGGGCTTGATGAAACAAAAGATCAATCTTATTTTTTATGCCAATTAAATCAAAAACACCTTGATAAGATTTTATTTCCAATAGGTAATTTGAAAAAAACTGAGGTTAGAGAGATTGCGAAAAAAAATAATCTCATTACAGCTGAAAAAAAGGATTCGCAAGGGCTTTGTTTTGTTGGAAAAGTCAGTCTTCCAGACTTTCTTCAACAGAAGTTGAAGAAAAAAACTGGAAATGTCATACAGATTTTATCTAATTCTAAAGTTTTTAAAGAAGGATTTCATGAGACTGATTATAATGAAAGACTACTTGCGTTGTCTAGCCATACAGATTATAAAAGTTTAGATGGTAAAATTATAGGTAAACATGAGGGTGCTCATTATTTTACAATTGGTCAGAGAAAAGGTTTAGCAATTGGTGGCTTTAATGAACCTTTATTTATTATAGGAACTAATACTGAGACTAATGAAATTTTTGTAGGTGAAGGAAAAGATCATCCAGGTTTATTAAAAAAAGTTTTAAAAGTCAAGTTCTCAGAAATTAATTGGGTTAATGACCAATATAATTATTACAATTGTAATGATCTGTATCTAAATGCTAGAATCAGATATAGGCAAAAACTTCAAAAAATATCCATACATAAATATCTTGATTTTTTATATGTTGAATTTGAAGAATTACAATCAGCTATTACTCCAGGTCAATTCGTTGCTATATATGATAATACACAATTAATTGCCTCAGGTGTAATTTGTTAAGATTTATAATTGTTTTTTTTAAAAAAAAACATGCAATTATACCTACTATAACCAAAATATATTTTAAATTTGCACGCTTTAATACGGAATTTAAAAATTATTGTATGCCAACAATATCGCAATTAGTAAGAAAAGGAAGGACATCTTCAACCAAGAAGAGTAAGTCTGTAGCCCTCAATAAATCTCCTCAAAAAAGAGGTGTTTGTACAAGGGTTTATACAACTACTCCAAAGAAGCCAAACTCTGCGATGAGAAAAGTTGCAAGAGTAAGACTTACTAATGGTAAAGAAGTTAATGCATACATACCAGGAGAGGGACATAACCTTCAAGAGCACTCTATTGTTCTTGTTCGTGGAGGTAAAGTTAAAGATTGCCCAGGTGTTAGGTACCATATTGTTAGAGGAGCGCTTGATACAGCAGGTGTAGAAGGGAGACTTCAAAGAAGGTCCAAATATGGAGGAAAAAAACCAAAAAAATAATCCCTAAATGAGAAAGAAACAATCTAAAAAAAGAGCTCTAATACCTGATCCTAAGTTTAATGATCAGCTAGTAACTAGATTTGTTAATAATCTTATGCTACAAGGTAAAAAGTCAACTGCTTACAAGGTTTTTTATGATGCTATAGATATAATTGAAACTAAAAAAGGTGAAGAAGACAAGGAATCACTTGAACTATGGAAAGATGCTCTTTCAAATGTTATGCCTCATGTTGAGGTTAGAAGTAGAAGAGTAGGAGGTGCAACTTTTCAAATTCCCCAACCTATAAGACCAGATAGAAAAATTTCAACAGCTATGAAATGGTTAATAACTGCTTCAAGAAAAAGAAATGAAAAATCAATGGCTGCTAAGCTTGCTCAAGAGATTTTAGCTGCTGCTAAGGAAGAGGGAGCTGCTGTAAAGAAAAGAGTTGATACACATAAAATGGCTGAAGCTAATAAAGCCTTTTCACATTTTAGATTTTAATATTAAAGTATGTCAAGAGATTTAAAATTTACAAGAAATATTGGTATAGCTGCTCACATTGATGCCGGTAAAACTACTACTACAGAAAGAGTTTTATTTTATACAGGTGTTAGTCATAAGATTGGTGAAGTACATGATGGCGCTGCAACTATGGATTGGATGGAGCAAGAGCAAGAAAGAGGAATTACTATTACATCTGCAGCAACAACTTGTAATTGGAATTTTCCAACTGAGCAAGGAGAAGTAATTGATGAAACAAAATCTTATCACTTTAATATAATTGACACACCTGGTCACGTTGACTTTACTGTTGAAGTAAATAGATCCTTAAGAGTTCTTGACGGTCTTGTATTTTTATTTTCTGCAGTTGATGGAGTTGAACCTCAGTCAGAAACTAACTGGAGACTTGCCGATAACTATAAAGTTCCTAGAATAGGTTTTGTGAACAAAATGGATAGACAGGGCTCTGATTTCTTAGGAGTATGTAGACAAGTTATTGAAAAACTTGGATCTAAAGCTGTTCCTATTGTTTTGAATATTGGAGATGAAGAAGATTTTAAAGGTATTGTAGATCTTGTAAAAAATCAAGCCATTGTATGGCATGATGATAATTTTGGTTCAACATTTGATGTTGTTGACATACCAGATGATTTAAAGGAGGAGTCTCAAAAACTAAGAGGAGAATTAATTGAAGCTGTTGCTGAATATGATGAAAATCTTCTAGAAAAGTACTTTGAAGATCCTGATTCTATTACTGAGGACGAAGTTCATAATGCACTTAGGGCTGCTACACAAGAAATTAGTATTATTCCTATGATTTGTGGTTCTGCATTTAAAAATAAAGGTGTTCAATTTTTACTAGATGCTGTTTGTAGATATTTGCCTTCACCTGTAGATAAAGATGCTATAATAGGAACAAACCCTGATTCTGAAGAAGAAATTTCTAGGCTTCCTAAGGTTTCAGAGCCTTTTTCTGCTTTAGCATTTAAAATTGCTACTGACCCTTATGTCGGAAGATTAGCATTTTTTAGAGTTTATTCAGGTAGACTTGATGCTGGTTCATATATTCTAAATAATAGATCAGAAAATAAAGAAAGAATTTCTAGAATTTATCAGATGCATTCTAACAAACAAAATGCTATTGATTATATAGAAGCGGGAGATATTGGAGCTGCTGTTGGTTTTAAAGATATTAAAACAGGTGATACCTTATCATCAGAAAAACATCCTATAGTTCTAGAAAGCATGAACTTTCCTGATCCAGTTATTGGTGTAGCAGTTGAACCAAAAACTAAAGCTGATGTTGATAAGCTAGGAATGGCTCTCGGAAAATTAGCTGAAGAAGATCCAACATTTCAAGTAAAAACTGATGAAGCATCTGGTCAAACTATCATTTCTGGTATGGGTGAACTTCATCTAGATATACTAGTTGATAGACTTAGAAGAGAATTTAAAGTTGAAGTTAACCAGGGTCAACCTCAAGTTGAATACAAAGAATCTTTAACTCAATCTGCTGATCATAGAGAGACATATAAGAAACAAACAGGTGGTCGTGGTAAGTTTGCAGATATTGTTTTTACTATAGAGCCTGGAGAAAAAGGAAAACCTGGTCTTGAATTTATTAATAAAATTAAAGGTGGTAATATTCCTAGAGAATATATCCCTTCTGTTGAAAAAGGTTTTAAAGATTCTATGAAGAACGGTCCGCTTGCAGGCTTTGAAGTAGATTCAATGAAAGTTACACTTAAGGATGGTTCATTCCACCCTGTTGATTCCGATTCTCTGTCTTTTGAGTTAGCTGCAAAACTAGCTTTTAAAACTTCAGCAAAAGCTGCAAAAGCAGTTATTATGGAACCTATAATGAAACTCGAAGTAATTACCCCAGAGGAAAATATGGGTGATATTGTAGGTGATTTAAATAGAAGAAGAGGTCAGGTTGGTGCAATGGATGATAGAGCTGGAGCAAAAGTTGTAAAAGGAGAAGTACCACTATCTGAAATGTTTGGGTATGTTACATCATTAAGAACTTTATCTTCTGGAAGAGCAACATCAACGATGGAATTTTCTCATTATGATCAAACTCCATCAAATATCTCAGAAACTGTTATTTCTGAAGTAAGAGGAAATACAACTGATTAAACGTATTAATATGAGTCAAAAAATTAGAATAAAATTAAAATCTTATGATTACAATCTGGTTGACAAGTCAGCTGATAAGATTGTTAAAACCGTAAAAAATACTGGTGCTATTGTTACAGGCCCTATACCTTTACCAACTCATAAGAAAATTTTCACTGTTCTTAGATCACCTCATGTAAACAAAAAATCAAGAGAACAATTTAAGTTATGTTCTTATAAGAGGCTTTTAGATATTTACAGTTCATCATCTAAGACTGTTGATGCACTTATGAAATTAGAACTTCCTAGTGGAGTTGAAGTAGAAATTAAAGTATAATAATTATGTCTGGTATTATTGGAAAAAAAATTGGGATGACAAGTATTTACGATGAGAATGGTAAGAACATTCCTTGTACAATTCTTAAAGCGGGTCCATGTACTATTACTCAGGTTAAAACTGACGAAAAAGATGGTTATTCTTCTTTTCAGCTTGGTTTTGATGAGAAATCTAAGAACACTACAAAATCATATGATGGTCAATTCAAAAAGAGTAAGTCAAATCCTATGAACAAATTAGTTGAGTTTAAAGGATTTGAAGGAGACCCTAAATTAGGAGATAAAATTACTGTAGATCACTTTTTAGAAGGAGAGTTTGTTGATGTATCAGGAATTTCAAAAGGAAAAGGTTTTCAAGGAGTAGTTAAAAGACATGGTTTTAGAGGTGTTGGTGATTCTACTCATGGTCAACATAATAGATTAAGAGCTCCAGGTTCAATTGGTGCAGGTTCAAGTCCTTCAAGAGTTTTTAAAGGTATGAGAATGGCAGGTCAAACTGGTAACTCAAAAATTAAAGTGCTAAATCTTAAAGTTGTTAAGGTAATGCCAGAAGATAATATTTTAATTGTTAAGGGAAGTGTTCCTGGTCACAATAACTCATATATAATTGTTCAAAAGTAATGGAACTTAAAGTACATAATATAAAAGGCAAAGAGACTGATAAAAAAGTCAAGCTAAATAAATTAGTATTTGGTATAGAGCCAAATGATCACGCTATTTATCTTGATGTTAAGCAATATCTTGCTAACAACAGAAAAGGTCTTCACAAGGCAAAAGAAAGAGGTGAAATTACTGGTAGTACTAGAAAGATCAAGAAACAAAAGGGTACAGGTACTGCTAGAGCTGGAAGTATTAAAAACCCATTATTTAGAGGTGGAGGTAGAGTTTTTGGTCCAAGGCCTAGATCTTACGATCAAAAGGTTAACAAAAAAGTTAAAAAGCTAGCTAGAAAATCTGCTCTTGCATACAAGGCGAAAAATAAAGAAATATTAATATTAGAGGATTTCAATCTTTCAAACCCAAAAACATCTGATTATTTAAATATTATCAAAGCTTTTGGCCTTGAAACAAAAAAGACTTTATTAGTTACTAGTGATATAAATAATAATATATATTTGTCGTCACGAAATTTAAAAAATTCTAAAGTTGTAATTAACTCAGAATTAAACACTTATGAAATTACAGATGCTAACAATATTTTAATTTTAGAAAGTGCGGTTGAAGGGATTGAATCAACCTTGAAATAAATTAGATTATGGATATACTTATTAAACCAATATTAACTGAAAAAGCGACTAACGAAAGTGAATTGAGAAATTCATATACTTTCATTGTTTCTAAATCTGCAAACAAGGTTGAAATAAAAAAAGCTGTTGAGTCTTTATATGGAGTTTCAGTTTCAAAAGTAAGAACTATGATTTATGGATCTGAATCAAGAACAAGATTTACTAAGAAAGGAGTTCAAACTAGTAAAAAAGGCTCCTACAAAAAAGCAATCGTTAAAATTTCAGAGGGAGACAGAATTGACTTCTTTGCAAATCTATAATTATGCCAGTAAGAAAATTAAAACCGGTCACACCGTCACAGAGATTTAGAGTTGTTAATGGATTTGATGCTATTACAACAGATATACCTGAAAAATCATTATTAACCACTAAGAAAAGAACTGGTGGAAGAAATAATAATGGTAAAATGACTAGTAAGTACAGAGGTGGAGGTCATAAAAAAAGATATAGAATAATCGATTTCAAAAGAGATAAGTTTGATGTTACTGCTGAAGTTAAATCAATTGAATATGACCCTAACAGATCTGCTTTTATATCATTAATTGAATATAAAGACGGTGAAAAGAGATATATAGTTGCACAAAATGGTTTAAAGGTTGGACAAAGTGTTATATCTGGAGAATCAGTTTCTCCTGAGATTGGAAATGCAATGCCTGTTAATAATATTCCATTAGGTACTATTATTTCCTGTATTGAGTTGAATCCAGGAAAAGGTGCTAGTATTTCAAGAAGTGCTGGATCTTTTGCTCAACTAATGGCTAAAGATGGTAAATTTTGTACTGTTAAACTTCCTTCAGGAGAAACTAGGATGATTCTTAACACTTGTTACGCAACCATTGGTGCAGTTTCGAATTCTGATAATCAACTTATTTCATCTGGTAAAGCTGGAAGAAAAAGATGGTTAGGTAGAAGACCTAGAACTAGACCAGTAGCTATGAACCCTGTTGATCATCCAATGGGTGGTGGAGAAGGTAAGGCTTCAGGAGGTCATCCAAGATCTAAAAAAGGAATACCTGCTAAGGGTTATAGAACAAGATCAAAAAAGAAATCATCTTCTAAATTTATAATTGAAAGAAGACAAAAATAATATAGTATGTCAAGATCATTAAAAAAAGGACCATATGTTCACCTAAGCCTACTAAAAAAGGTTAATAAAAATATTGAAGATAATAAGAAAGCTGTTATTAAAACATGGTCTAGATCTTCAATGATTATTCCTGATTTTGTTGGTCAAACTATAGCTGTTCATAATGGGAAACAGTTTATACCAGTTTATATAACAGAAAACATGGTTGGTCATAAGCTTGGAGAATTTTCTCCAACAAGGTCGTTTAGAGGGCATACTGGAAACAAAAGATAAAATAATATTGATTAATTAAATGGGATCAAGAAAAAGAAATAGCGCTGATAAAATTAAAGAAGCAAAACAAGATATAGTCTTTGCTAAACTTAATAATTGTCCGACTTCTCCAAGAAAAATGCGTCTTGTAGCTGATCAGATTAGAGGTGAGGGTATATCTAATGCATTATCTATACTTAAGTTTAGTCCAAAAGAAGCTTCAGGAAGACTAGAAAAACTTTTAGTTTCTGCTATAGCTAACTGGCAATCTAAGAACGAAAATGCTAATATTGATGCAGCTCAGCTTTTTGTTAAGGAAATTAGAGTAGATGGTGGTAGTATGTTGAAAAGAATAAGAACAGCTCCCCAAGGTAGAGCTCATAGAATTAGAAAGAGATCTAATCATGTAACATTAGTGCTTTCTTCAAAAACAATTAATTAAATGGGACAAAAGACAAATCCGATAGGAAATAGATTAGGTATTATTAGAGGCTGGGATTCTAACTGGTGGGGTGGTAGAGACTATGGTGATAAAATTGCAGAGGATGATAAGATTAGAAAATACATCTTTGCGAGACTTTCTCGTGCTAGTGTTTCTAGTGTTATAATTGAGAGGACTCTTAAACTAATTATCATTACTATAACCACTGCAAGACCAGGAATAATTATTGGTAAGGCAGGATCTGAAGTTGATAAACTAAAAGAAGAACTTAAAAAAATTACAGCTAAAGATATTCAACTTAATATTTTTGAAATTAAGCGTCCTGAATTAGATGCATTCCTTGTTGGAAGTAGTATTGCAAGACAAATTGAGAATAGAATTTCTTTTAGAAGAGCTATCAAAATGGCCATTGCTGCTGCAATGAGAATGAATGCTGAGGGAATTAAAATTCAAATATCAGGAAGGTTAAATGGTGCTGAAATGGCTAGATCTGAGTCATATAAGGAGGGTAGGATTCCTCTTTCAACTTTTAGAGCTGATATTGACTATGCAATTGTTGAGGCTCATACAACCTACGGAAGACTTGGAATAAAAGTTTGGATTATGAAAGGTGAAGTTTATGGTAAAAGAGAATTATCTCCTTTAACTGGCATGAAAAAATCATCTAACAATTCAAAAAAGAATAATAGACAAAGAGATAGAAAAAATTAATTAGATATGTTACAACCTAAAAGGACCAAATATAGAAAAGCGCAGAAAGGTAAAATGAAAGGTTTATCTCAAAGGGGTCATAGACTATCTAATGGTATGTTTGGAATTAAATCTTTAGAATCTAAGTTTCTTACTTCAAGACAAATTGAGGCTGCAAGGATTGCAGCTACTAGATATATGAAAAGAGAAGGACAGCTTTGGATTAAAATATTTCCAGACAAACCTATAACTAAAAAGCCTCTTGAGGTAAGAATGGGTAAAGGAAAAGGTGCTCCTGAGTATTTTGTAGCAGTTGTTAAACCAGGTAGAGTTCTTTTTGAAGTATCAGGTGTACCAGTTGCAGTTGCAAAAGAAGCTCTTAGGCTTGCTGCTCAAAAATTACCAGTAACAACTAAGTTTATTATTGCAAGAGATTTTAAAGGATATTATGAAAATTAGTGAAATAAGAAATATGTCAACTGATGAGTTAAATGAAAAGTTAACTGATACTTCTAAGAAGTTATCTCAGTTAAAATTTAATAACTCTGTTCAAACAATAGAAAATCCTCTTGAAATTAAAATTTTGAGAAGACAGCTTGCTAAGCTAAAAACAGTATTAAACGAAAAAAAACAAGATTAAATGTCAACTAGAAGTCTAAGAAAAGAAAGAATAGGGATTGTGTCCTCTGACAAAATGGAAAAATCTGTTGTAGTGGCAGAGGTTAAAAAGGTGAAACACCCTGTTTACGGAAAATTTGTTTTAAAGACAAAAAAATATGTTGCTCATGATGAGAAGAATGATTGTAATGAAGGTGATACTGTAAGAATAATGGAGACAAGACCTATGAGTAAAACAAAAAAGTGGAGAATTGTAGAAATAATAGAAAGAGCAAAATAAAATGGTACAACAAGAATCAAGACTTAAGGTAGCTGATAATACAGGAGCAAAAGAAGTTCTTACAATACGAGTATTGGGTGGAACTAAAAGAAGGTATGCAAGAATTGGCGATAAAATTGTTGTTACTGTTAAGGATGCAACACCAAATGGGACAGTTAAAAAAGGTCAAGTTTCAATTGCTGTTGTAGTAAGAACAAAAAAAGAAGTTAGAAGAAATGATGGATCATATATTAGATTTGATGAGAATGCCTGTGTTTTACTTGATCAAACTGGTGAGATGAGAGGTACAAGGGTATTTGGTCCAGTAGCTAGAGAATTAAGAGATAAACAGTTAATGAAAATTGTTTCTCTTGCACCTGAAGTTTTATAATAGAGATATGAATAAGATAAAAATTAAAAAAGGAGATCAAGTAATAGTAATTGCTGGAGAGAACAAAGGGACTAAAGGTACTGTTCTAAAAGTTTTATATACTTCAAATAAAGCACTAGTTGAAGGTGTAAATACTGTCAAAAGACATACTAAACCAAATTCTGAAAATCCAAAAGGTGGAATTATTGAGAAACAACTTCCAATTAATATTTCTAATCTATCATTGATGAATAAAGACGGAGAGAAGACTAGAATTGGATATAAAAATGAGGATGGTAAAAAAGTTCGTATATCTACAAAATCTAAAGAAATTATTTAATTATGTCGAATACACCAAGATTAAAAGAAAATTATTCAAATAAAATAGTTAAAGAGCTTAAAGATAAGCTAGGTTTAACAAACATAATGCAGGTACCTTCGTTAGATAAAATTGTTATTTCAAGAGGAGTTGGAGCTGCTGTAAGTGATAAAAAATTAATTGATCATGCTGTTGAAGAATTAACTTTAATTTCTGGTCAAAAGGCTATAGCTACACTTTCAAAGAAAGATGTTGCATCATTTAAACTTAGAAAAGGCACAGCTATTGGCGCTAAAGTCACTTTGAGAGGTGATAGAATGTATGAGTTTCTTGATAGACTTATAACTATAGCATTACCTAGGGTTAGAGATTTTCAAGGTATTAAAGCTGATGGTTTTGATGGTAGAGGAAATTATAACCTTGGAATAAAAGAACAAATTATATTTCCAGAAATTAACATTGACAAAGTGAATAAGATTTCGGGTATGGATATAACATTTGTGACAAACACAAACTCTAATAAAGAGGCAAAAGCATTATTAACAGACTTAGGATTACCATTTAAAAAACAATAATATGGCAAAAGAATCAATGAAAGCTAGGGAGAGAAAAAGACAACGTATAGTTGCAAAGTATGCAGCTAAAAGAAAGTCTTTAAAAGAAGCTAATGATTATGTTGGTCTTCAGAAACTTCCAAAAAACGCTTCCCCAGTTAGACTTCACAATAGATGTAAGTTAACGGGAAGACCAAAAGGTTATATAAGACAATTTGGTCTTTCTAGGGTAATGTTTAGAGAAATGGCTAATAAAGGTTTAATCCCAGGTGTAACAAAAGCAAGTTGGTAAATTAAAGATTATGAATACAGATACTATTGCAGATTATTTAACTAGAGTAAGAAACGCTAGCATGGCAGGTCATAGAGTTGTTGATATTCCTTCTTCCAATATTAAGAAGGATATAACAAAAATTCTTTTTGATCAAGGCTTTATTTTAAGCTATAAATTTGAAAATACAGATAACAATCAAGGTAATATTAAGATTGCTTTGAAATATGATTCTGTATCTAAACAACCAGTTATCAAAGAGATTCAAAGGATAAGTAAACCTGGTCTTAGAAAATATTCTAATTCCCAAGAATTTCCTAGAGTTTTGAATGGTTTAGGTATTTCAATCATATCAACCTCAAAAGGTGTTATGACTGGAAAACAAGCTGCTAGTCAGAATATTGGTGGTGAATTAATTTGTTATGTTTATTAAAAAATAATTATGTCAAGAATAGGTAACAATCCGATAAGTATCCCAGAAGGCGTCTCAGTTAGCGTAAATGGTGATATAATTACTGTAAAAGGTAAAAATGGTGAAATGAATCAAAACTTTGATGGTGTGAGTTTCAATATTTCTAATGACACTATCATAGTTAAAAGAAATTCTGAATCAAAAGATCACAAATCTAAGCATGGGTTATTTAGAGCTCTTGTCTTTAATATGGTTGTAGGTGTTACAGATGGATTTACCCTTGAATTAGAATTAGTAGGAGTTGGTTATAGGGCTAATGCTTCAGGTCAAAAACTTGATTTATCTTTAGGGTTTTCTCATACAATTGTTATGAATATTGCTCCTGAGGTAAAAGTTGAAACTATTAATGAAAAAGGAAAAAATCCTATTATTAAACTATCATCTCTAGATAAACAACTAGTTGGTCATGTAGCGGCAAAAATAAGATCATTTAGAAGACCAGAGCCATATAAAGGAAAAGGAATAAAATTTGTTGGTGAACAAATAAGAAGAAAAGCAGGTAAATCAGCATAATATGACAAATACTAAAACTTTTAGAAGAAATAGAATTAGACAAAGAATTAAGAAGGTGATTTCTGGTACCCCTGATCATCCAAGACTCTCTGTTTTTAGAAGTAATAAAGAAATATACTGTCAAGTAATTGACGATGTTAATGGAAAAACTCTTCTTCAAACATCTTCAAGAGATAAGGCGATTGTAGATCTTAAATTAAATACTAATGTTGAAATTTCCTTTAATGTAGGAAAATTAATTGCTGAACAAGCTATTAAAAAAGGAATTGAAAAAATAAAATTTGATAGAGGTGGATACCTTTATCATGGTAGAGTTAAATCCTTGGCTGAAGGTGCAAGAGAAGGCGGACTTAAATTTTAAATATGTATAAAAATTATAAAAATATTGAACTTGTTAAACCTGTTGGTTTAGACCTTAAAGATAAACTTGTTGGTATTCAAAGAGTAACTAAAGTAACTAAAGGTGGTAGGGCTTTTGGTTTTTCTGCTATAGTTATTGTTGGAGATGAAAACGGTGTAGTGGGCCATGGCCTAGGAAAAGCTAAAGAAGTTACAACTGCAATTTCAAAAGCTGTTGAAGATGCAAAGAAAAACTTGGTAAGAATACCAATTGAAAATGGTACTCTTCCTCACGAACAAAAAGGTAAGTTTGGTGGCTCTAGAGTTTTTATAAAACCTGCTGCTCCTGGTACTGGAGTTATTGCAGGTGGTGCAGTTAGAACAGTTTTAGAGGCTGTTGGAATTCAAAATGTACTTTCAAAATCTCAAGGATCTTCAAATCCTCACAATGTTGTGAAAGCTACATTTGATGCATTATTAAATTTAAGAAGTCCCTTAACAATTTCAAGACAAAGAGGGATTTCGCTAGATAAAGTTTTTAAAGGATGAGCAAAAAAATAAGAATAAAACAGGTAAGGAGTACGATCAAAAGAATAGAGTCTCAAAAAAGAACTCTTGAAGCTCTTGGTTTAAGAAAAATTGGAATGGAAGTTGAACATGAACTTACTTCTTCAATCAAGGGTATGGTTGATAAGGTAAGTCACCTTGTTGAAGTTAATTCTATAAAATAATAATTATGAGTTTAAATAATTTAAAACCTGCAAAAGGATCAAATACAACCAGTGGTAAGAGACTTGGAAGAGGACAGGGTTCAGGTAAAGGAAAAACCTCAGGTAGAGGACATAATGGTGCGCAGTCTAGATCTGGTTATTCAAGAAAAATTGGTTTTGAAGGTGGACAAATGCCACTTCAAAGAAGGATACCTAAATTTGGTTTTAAAAATATTAATAGAATTGAATATAATACTATTAATATTGATGACATTCAGACCCTTGTTGATGATAAAAAGATAAAGAAAGACTTAACTATCGAAAAAATGGTAGAGTTGAGACTTGTAAAAAAGGGAAGTCTTGTTAAAATTTTAGGTAGAGGTAAAATTGATGCTCCTGTTAACATAACAGCTAATAAATTTTCTGCTACTGCTGAAAAACTAATTGAAAAGGCCGGTGGTAAAATTACTAAGATATAATAATGAATAAGTTAGTAGACATAATAAAAAGTATATATAATATCAAAGAGTTAAGGGATAGGATTCTATTTACTCTTGGTCTTTTATTAGTCTACAGGCTTGGAGCTCAAGTTGTTCTTCCTGGTGTTGACTCACTTGCATTGTCTGATCTTTCTTCAAGATCTGATGGTGGAGGTCTTTTAGGTATTCTTAATGCCTTTACAGGTGGAGCCTTTGCAAATGCTTCTATTTTTGCTTTAGGAATTATGCCTTACATATCTGCATCCATTGTAGTTCAGCTTATGGGTGTTGCACTTCCATATTTGCAAAAATTACAAAAAGAAGGAGAAAGTGGTAGGAAAAAGATTACTCAAATCACAAGATGGTTGACTATTTTTATTTGTACGGTTCAAGCTCCAGCATATCTTTATGGTTTAAGTGCTTTAGGTGTTCCTGATAGTGCCTTCATCTTCGGAAGAACTCCAATGTTTATTTTCACTTCAATTATAATTCTTGTAACAGGATGTATTTTTGCAATGTGGCTTGGAGAAAAAATTACAGATAGAGGTATTGGTAATGGAATATCTCTTCTTATAACAGTTGGTATTGTTGCTTCTTTACCTCTTTCATTTACACAGAATTTAATTTCAAGGATATCTGAAAGTAATGGAGGTTTAATAATGGTAGTTATTGAGCTTGCTGTATGGCTTGTAATTATTTTATTAAGTATATTATTAGTCATGGCTGTAAGACAGATACCAGTTCAGTATGCAAGAAGAAATTCTGTTCCTGGATCTCAATCATCAGGAATGGCTAAAAGACAATATATACCACTTAAGCTAAATGCATCAGGTGTTATGCCAATTATTTTTGCTCAAGCTCTAATGTTTGCACCTGCAACTATTGGAAGTGTTTTCGGAACATCATCAATTGGTCAATGGCTTCAAGCAAGTTTCTCTGATATTTTTGGATTATGGTATAATATTTTATTTGGGCTGTTAGTTGTAATTTTTACTTTTTTCTACACGGCGATAACTGTTCCAACTAATAAAATGTCAGATGATTTAAAAAGAAGCGGTGGTTTTGTTCCAGGAATTAGACCTGGAAATGAAACATCGGAATACCTTGATTCAGTAATGTCACATATAACTTTTCCTGGATCTTTATATCTAGCAGTAATTGCAGTTTTCCCAGCTATAGTTGTTCAATTAATTGGTATGCAGCAAGGTTGGGCTCTCTTTTTTGGAGGTACTTCTCTTCTAATTATGGTAGGAGTAGCAATAGATACAATACAACAAGTAAATGCATATTTACTTAATAATCATTATGATGGTCTTATGAAGTCAGGTTCAATGAGAAGTAAACCAACAATATAAATGGCAAAGCAGAAATCAATAGAGCAGGAAGGTAAGATTATTGAAGCACTCTCAAATGCTATGTTTAGAGTTGAGCTAGAGAATGGACATGTTGTTACAGCTCATATATCAGGTAAGATGAGACTTCATTACATTAAACTTTTACCTGGGGATAAAGTTAAATTAGAAATGAGTCCATATGATTTAACAAAAGCAAGAATAACATTTAGAATGTAAAACAAATCAAAATGAAAGTTAAAGCATCAATAAAAAAAAGAAGTAGTGAATGTAAAATCGTCAGAAGAAAAGGACGATTATATGTCATTAACAAAAAAAATCCAAGGTTTAAACAAAGACAAGGTTAATTATGGCAAGAATTTCAGGAATTGATATACCAAAAGAAAAAAGAGGAGCTATCTCTTTGACGTACATATATGGTATTGGTAAAAGCTTAGCAATTACAATATTAGATAATGCAAAAGTAGATCCTAACAAAAAAGTTGCAGATTGGGATGATAAAGACATTGCTAGTATTAGGGATGTGGTTGGAAGTCTAACAATTGAAGGCGAGCTAAGATCGGAAACTCAATTGAATATTAAAAGATTAATGGACATTGGTAGTTATAGAGGTATAAGACATAGAACAGGTCTTCCTTTGAGAGGTCAAAGAACAAAAAATAATTCTAGAACCAGAAAGGGTAAAAGAAAAACTGTAGCTAACAAGAAAAAAGCGACTAAGTAATTATGGCAAAATCAACTAATAAAAAAAGAAAAGTAATTGTAGATTCAGTAGGTGAGGCTCATATTAATGCTTCATTTAACAATATAATTATATCATTAACAAATTTAAAAGGTGAAGTAATTTCATGGTCTTCTGCCGGAAAAATGGGCTTTAGAGGTTCCAAAAAGAACACTCCATTTGCTGCTCAAACCGCTGCTGAAGATTGTGCAAAGGTTGCTTTTGATGCTGGGCTAAGAAGAATTAAAGTTCTTGTAAAAGGACCAGGTAATGGTAGGGAATCAGCAATAAGAACACTTCACAATAATGGTCTAGAAGTTTCTGAGATTATTGATGTAACCCCAGTACCTCATAACGGATGTAGACCTCCTAAAAGAAGAAGAGTTTAATTAATTAAAATATAAATGGCAAGATATACAGGACCAAAAACAAAAATCTCAAGAAAATTCGGTGAACCACTTTTTGGTGAAGATCGTACTTTAGAGAAAAAAAATTACCCTCCAGGTCAACATGGAAACAACAAGAGAAGGGCTAAAAAGTCTGAATATGCTGTTCAATTAATGGAGAAACAGAAAGCCAAGTATACTTATGGAATTCTTGAAAAGCAGTTTAGAAATATATATGATAAAGCCAACAGCGGTAAAGGTATTACAGGTGAATTATTACTTCAGCTTTGTGAATCTAGACTAGATAATGTTGTATTTAGAATGGGTATTTCAAAAACAAGAGATGGAGCAAGACAATTAGTTTCTCACAAACATGTGACTGTTAATGGCTCAATTGTAAATATTCCATCTTATACCCTTAGACCAGGTGATAAGGTTTCTATTAGGGAAAAATCAAAATCATTAAAGGCTATTGAGAGCTCTCTTATGGAAAATAGCTCTGAATATGATTGGATCAAGTTTAATAGAGAAAGACTTGAAGGAGAGTTTGTTACAGTTCCAGAAAGAGAGCAGATTCCAGAAAACATTAAAGAACAATTAATCGTTGAATTATACTCAAAATAAAAAATATGGCAATTTTAAACTTTCAAAAACCAGATAAAGTAATCATGATAGATTCTACGGAATCTCATGGTAAATTTGAATTTAGACCACTTGAACCAGGATATGGTTTAACTATTGGTAATGCTCTTCGTAGAGTTTTGTTATCATCTTTAGAAGGTTATGCCTTTACTTCTGTGAAAATAGAAGGTGTAGACCATGAATTTTCTACTATAGAAGGTGTTGTTGAGGATGTGACAGAAATCATTCTTAATATCAAGCAAATTAGATTGAAAAGACAAATTGATGATGTTGAAAACGAAAAAATAAATGTTATTGTAGGTAACCAAAAAGTATTAAAAGCTTCAGACCTTCAAAAGTTTATTTCTGGTTTTCAAATCTTAAATCCAGATCTAGTTATCTGTAGTTTAGAAAAAAATGTTAAACTTTCTATTGAACTGAATATTGAAAAAGGAAGGGGATATGTTCCTGCCGAAGAAAATAAAAAACAAAGTGAATCTATAGGAGTAATTGCAATTGATTCTATCTATACTCCAATTAAGAATGTTAAGTACGATATTGAGAATTATAGAGTTGAACAAAAGACTGATTATGAAAAATTAGTTTTTGAGATTGTAACTGATGGTTCTATACATCCAAAAGATGCTCTTACTGAAGCGGCTAAAATCTTAATACACCATTTCATGTTATTCTCAGACGAGTTAATAACTTTGGAAGCAGACGAAATTGCTCAATCTGAAACTTATGATGAAGAATCTCTTCACATGAGACAGCTACTTAAAACTAAACTTATAGATATGGATTTATCTGTAAGAGCATTAAATTGTCTTAAGGCTGCAGAGGTAGATACTTTAGGTGATCTTGTATCATTTAATAAAAATGATTTAATGAAGTTTAGAAACTTTGGTAGAAAATCTTTAACAGAATTAGAAGAATTGGTTATACTTAAAGGTCTTTCTTTCGGAATGGATCTTTCAAAATATAAATTAGATAAAGATTAAATTTTAAATAATGAGACACGGTAAGAAAAATATTAAACTTGGTAGAAAAACTGCTCATAGAAAAGCAATGCTTGCTAACATGGCTATTTCTTTATTACAGCACAAAAGAATTACAACTAGTTCTACAAAAGCTAAGGCTTTAAAAATATTTATTGAGCCATTAATTACCAAGTCTAAGAATGACAATGTTCATAATAGAAGATTATGTTTTAGTAAGCTAAGAAACAAAGTAGGTGTTCAGATTTTATTTGATGAAATTTCAAAAAAAATTGCTGATAGGCCAGGTGGTTATACAAGAATTATCAAGTTAGGTAATAGATTGGGTGATAATGCATCTATGGCAATGATTGAATTAGTTGACTTTAATAATATATATAACAACACCTCTTCGTCTAAAACAATTGATGAGCCAGTTGTAGAGTCCAGCGCTGAATAGTCGCTTTGAAAAAGTAATTAACAAAAGGATATATGTTTTTCATATATCCTTTTTTTGTTTAATTTTACTTTCCGAAATGTCCAACGAAAAAAGAAAAAAAGGTCTTGTACTATTAGCTGATGGTACCACTTTTTATGGTCGTTCTGCTGGTATCGAAGGTACTTCATATGGTGAAATTTGTTTTAATACAGGTGTAACCGGTTATCAAGAAATATTTACTGATCCTTCTTACTTTGGACAAATTATGGTCACTACTACTTCTCATATTGGTAATTATGGGATTAAGATGTCTGAATCTCAATCTCAAAAAATCTTTATTAGTGGGCTAATATGCAAAACCTTTAGCTCATTAAATTCTAGATCTAATTCTAAATCATTAAAAAAATGGTTTGAATCAAATAAGCTAGTTACTTTAAGCGAGGTTGATACTAGAGCACTAGTAAGATATATTAGAGACAATGGTGCTATGAATGCTGCAATTACTACAGAAGTTGATAAAATTGATGATATCCAAAAAAAATTAAAAGACTTTCCAATTATGGATGGTTTAGAACTTGCTTCAAAGGTTTCAACTACGAAGCCTTATGAATATGGTAATAGTAATTCAAAAATAAGATTAGCTATAATTGATTTGGGTATAAAGAAAAATATTCTTGATAATTTCTCCAGAAGAGATATTTTCATCAAGGTTTTTCCTTTTGATACTGATTTTGAGGAAATGATAAAATTTAAACCAAATGGCTTTTTTCTTTCAAATGGACCAGGAGATCCTAAGCCTTTAACCAAGGTAATTAATACTACAAAAAAAATATTAGATAAAGACTATCCACTATTTGGAATATGTTTAGGTCATCAGGTTATAGCTCTTGCTAATGGAATTAAAACCTATAAAATGTTTAATGGTCATAGAGGTATAAACCATCCTGTTATAAATTTAAATACAGGAAAAGGTGAAATAACATCTCAAAACCATGGTTTTGCTGTTGATTACGATACTGCGATATCAAATAAAGCTGTAAAAATATCACATAAACATCTAAATGATCAAACAGTTGCAGGTCTAGAAATAGATGGAAAAAAATGTTTTTCTGTTCAATACCACCCTGAGGCAGGACCAGGTCCTAATGATGGAAATTATCTTTTTGATCAATTTTTATCTAAACTTTAAAAATATGACTAAAATAAAAACTATTGTTGCTAGACAAATATTCGATTCAAGAGGTAATCCTACTGTTGAAACTGACGTTATAACTACAAATGGTATAATGGGTAGGGCTGCCGTTCCATCAGGAGCATCTACAGGTCAACATGAGGCTGTTGAACTTAGAGATGGGACAAAAAATTATATGGGAAAGTCTGTTTATAAAGCTGTTAAAAATGTGAATGATATAATTTTTAAAGAACTAGAAAATTTATCTGTTTTTGACCAATCTTTAATAGATTCAACGATGATAAATTTAGATAATACTCCAAACAAATCTAAACTTGGTGCTAATGCTATATTATCAGTATCATTAGCTGTTTCTAAAGCTGCAGCATTAGAAAAAAACATTCCACTTTTTAAGTATCTAGGCAATGAAAATTCAAATGTTCTTCCTGTTCCTTTAATGAACATAATTAATGGTGGCAGTCATTCTGACTCCCCAATTTCTTTTCAGGAATTTATGATTGTACCAGTTGGTGCTTCTAGCTTTAGTCATGCTCTACAAATCGGTAACGAGGTGTTTCATAATTTAAAATCTATACTTAAATCTCGAGGTCTTTCAACTGCTGTTGGTGATGAGGGAGGATTTGCTCCAGATTTAGATGGTACAGAAGATGCTATTAACACGATAATCAATGCAGTTGAAAAAGCAGGATACCAGATGAAAAAAGATGTTATGATTGCTTTAGATTGTGCTGCATCTGAATTTTATAAAGATAATCTTTATGATTATTCAATATTTGAAAAGAACAACACTACTCGATTAACTTCTGCTCAACAAGTTGATTTTTTGGTTGATCTTTGTGATAAATTTCCTATAATTTCAATTGAAGATGGAATGGATGAAGACGATTGGGATGGTTGGAAGCTTTTAACAGATAAGATAGGTGATAAAGTTCAATTAGTTGGTGATGATCTTTTTGTTACTGATATTTCTAGATTATCAAAAGGGATCAATGAAAGAATAGCTAATTCCATTCTGATTAAGTTCAATCAAGTTGGATCATTAACTGAAACAATTTCATCAATAAATCTAGCTGCTGAAAACAACTTTACTTCAGTTATTTCTCATAGATCAGGAGAAACAGAGGATTCTACAATTGCAGATTTATGTGTAGCTTTTAATACAGGTCAAATAAAAACAGGGTCAATGTCTAGGAGTGATAGAATGTCTAAGTATAATCAATTACTCAGAATTGAAGAGGAGCTAGGAGATAAATCTACATATCTTGGAAAAAGCGCCTTTAACTTGAACCTTTAGAAATTTAAATTTTATTTAATTTTTTTCTTAACTGCAGGTAATCTAAATTTGTATAAACACTTTATAGATGGATAAATCTGCAAAAATTGAATTTAACGGCAAGTCTTATACCTTTCCTGTAATAACTGGCTCAGAGAATGAAGAAGCAATTGATATTAAGAATTTAAGATCTGAAGTAGGTCTTATTACTTATGACCCTGGCTACAAGAATACTGGTCATTGTATCAGTAATATAACATATCTTGATGGTGAAAATGGAATATTAAGATATAGAGGTTATTCAGTTGATGAATTATGTCAGAAAAAATCATTTCTGGAGGTAACATATTTGTTGATTTTTGGTGACCTACCGTCTCAAGTTCAAATTGATAAATTTCAAAATGATATAAGAGAAGAATCACTTGTTGATGAAGATTTAAAACAAATCTTTAAGAGTTTTCCAAAATCAGCACATCCAATGGGTATTTTATCATCTTTAACATCTGCTCTTATAGCTTTTAATCCTCAAAATGAAACAAAGATTTCTTTGAAAGATGAAGATGATGTTTCTATAGATGATAAAATGTATTTATCTACGGTACGACTTCTCGCAAAGTTTCCAATTATGTCTTCTTGGACATTGAGAAAGATAAAAGGGTTACCATTAAATTACAGTGATAATAAACTTTCCTATACTGAAAATATTGCATACATGATGTTTGCTAAACCTAATCAAGAGTATGTTCAAAACGATATTATAGTTAATGCACTTAATACTCTTTTAATACTTCATGCTGATCATGAACAAAACTGTTCTACATCAACTGTAAGAATAGTTGGATCATCATATGCTGGTTTATATGCCTCTATCTCAGCTGGAATATCAGCTTTATGGGGTAGACTTCATGGTGGTGCAAATCAGGCTGTTATTGAGATGCTAGAGCTTATAAAAAATGACAATTCAGATATTGATAAATATCTGAACAAGGCTAAAGATAAATCTGATCCTTTCAGATTAATGGGATTTGGCCATAGAGTTTATAAAAACTTTGATCCAAGAGCAAAAATTATTAAAAAAGCAGCTGACCAAGTTTTAAATGATTTAGGAATCGAAGATCCAGTTCTTGATATTGCTAAATCAATTGAAGAAAAGGCTTTAAATGACGAATATTTTATTCAAAAAAAATTATATCCAAATGTTGACTTCTACTCAGGTATTATATATAGAGCTTTAGGCATTCCTACGGATATGTTTACTGTAATGTTTGCTCTAGGAAGAATACCAGGTTGGATAGCTCAGTGGAAAGAAATGAGAGAATCAAATAATCCAATTGGTAGACCAAGACAAGTTTATAACGGTCCAACTCATAGAACAATTTCATAAAATACCAGATGGAAATCAAATCAGAGATTTCAAACTTAACTTCTAATTTTTTAAATAAAAATTATGATATTAAAGTTGAAGAAATTGAAATCCAAAATACTAAAAAAGACTTTGATGGGGACATTACCATAGTCCTGTTTCCTTTTTTTAAGTTGATCAGTAAAGATCAAATTTCAGAATTTGGAAAATCTCTTGGTGAAAGTTTAATTAAAAGTTCAATTAATCTTATTAACTTCAATATAGTAGGTGGGTTTTTAAATCTTACAGTTTCTGATATATACTATCTTGATTTTTTAGACACTATTAAAGATGATTTAAATTTTGGAAAAATTGAAAGTACAAATGAAACTTATATTGTTGAGTTTTCATCACCGAACACTAATAAACCTCTTCATTTAGGTCATATAAGGAATAATCTATTAGGTTACTCTATCTCTAAAATTCTGGAAGCTAATGGAAAGAAAGTTCAAAAAGTTCAAATAATTAATGACCGTGGTATTCATATATGTAAATCTATGGTTGCATGGAAACAATTTGCCAAAGGAGCTAACCCTGAATCAAAAAAAATTAAAGGAGATAAATTTGTTGGTGATTACTATATAATGTTTGATAAGGTTCATAAAGATCAAATGAACGAACTTATTAATTCTGGTATTGATAAGGATATTGCTGCAGAAAATACAGAGATAATGAAAGCTGCAAAAGAAGAGCTAATGAATTGGGAGAAAAACAATAAAGAAACTAGGCAAATTTGGAAAATGATGAATGATTGGGTTTATGATGGGTTCGATAAAACATATGATTTGTTGGGAGTATCTTTTGATAAAAACTATTATGAAAGTGAAACTTATCTCTTAGGTAAGAATATAATGGAGGAAGGACTTAAAAAAAATGTACTGTATAAAAGAGAAGATTCATCAGTTTGGATAAATCTTGATAATGAAGGACTTGATGAAAAACTTTTATTGAGATCTGATGGTACATCTGTATATATGACTCAAGATCTAGGTACTGCAGTTCAAAGAATAGCTGATAATTCTAATGTTAGGGGAATGATATACACTGTGGGTAATGAACAAGATTATCATTTTAAAGTACTTTTTAAAATATTAAAGAAATTAGGGTATGATTGGGCTGAAAATTTATTTCATTTAAGCTATGGTATGGTAGATCTTCCATCAGGTAAGATGAAGAGTAGGGAGGGTACTGTTGTAGATGCAGATGATTTGATTTATGATCTCATTGATACTGTTAAAAAAACTACTGAGAGTTTAGATAAGTATAAATCAAATAATGAAAGTTTAGATTTTGATGAATATAAGAAGATAGCTCTAGGTGCTCTTAAATATTATATTTTAAAAGTTGACCCGAAGAAGAACATTCTATTTAATCCTGAAGAATCAATTGATTTAAGTGGAAATACAGGGCCATTTATTCAGTATGCTTATGTAAGAATTCAATCAATATTAAAAAAAGTTAATAAAGATATTTTAATTGAAAAGAATTATCAGCTTAATGATAAAGAGAAAGAAGTTCTTAAGATAATATATGAATTTCCTTCAGTTATAATTAGTTCATATAAAGACCTTTCACCTGCACTTATTGCTAATTATCTATATGAATTAGTAAAAAACTATAATTCACTTTATCAAAATCATCATATATTAAATTCCAAGACAAAAGAGTCTACTTCAGTACGTATATTGATTTCGATTAAAGTAAGTCATATTATAGAATCTGGTAGTAATCTTCTAGGTATAGATTTACCAAATAGGATGTAAAAAAAAGTCACCCTAAGGTGACTTTTTAAGTTGTCTGTGTATAAAATTACTTAGATACAGCAAGGTTGTAAACAACAAGACCGAAACCGATTTTGTTAATTGCATTACCATTACCTGATAAGAGAAAAGCAAATGCAGCTAACATAGCAGCAAATCCGATCCAAAATGTAAAATCAACCAAGCTTAAATCAGTACCTAAAATAGGTACGATACTTAATAAATTTTCCATAAAATAAATTAATTATTGTTTATAGAGATTAAATTAAATAAAATAATGGATTAAAAAAAGATTATTTGAAAAAAAATCATATCTTTTTTTGTGAATATATCAATATTTTATGTACAAAATTATCAAATCAAGAATATCAATAATTCTTAGTTCTTTAATCTTAAGTTATTTTATTTTAGATGTTTATCAAAACATACTTGGGTTAGTTTTAATTTTATCTATTGGAGTAATAAATGGGGCTAATGACCTGTTGATAATTAAAAAATAAGATTGATTAAAGCAATATGTATATTTGAAAAAATAATTCTATGAAAATAATTGATGGGAAAAAAATATCTAATGAAGTTTTAGATGAGATTAAAGTATTAGTTGGTCATAGAGTGAAAAACAATTTAAAAATCCCTCATTTAGCTGCCGTGCTTGTTGGAGATGAGGGTCCTAGTCAAACTTATGTAAATAGCAAAATAAAAGCTTGCAAACGAGTAGGTTTTCAATCATCTCTTTTTAAGTTTGATAAATCTATATCTGAAAATAAACTTATTAACGAAATTCAAAAAATAAATATTAATGATAATATTGATGGTTTTATAGTTCAACTTCCACTTCCTGTGAAGATAAACCAGGAGAAAATACTTAATAAAGTTAACCCTGATAAAGATGTAGATGGCTTTCATCCTCTAAATTATGGTAAAATGGCCCTGGGTATTGAAACTTTTCTTCCAGCTACTCCTGCTGGAATCATTGAATTAATTCAAAGGTCTAATATAGATTTAAAAAGTAAAAAATGTTTAGTTATTGGAAGGAGTCAAATAGTTGGACGTCCTATAAGTATTTTACTAAGTCAAAATAAAATTTTTGGAAATGCAACTGTAACTGTTGCTCATAGTAAATCAGATAATTTAAAAGAATTATGTCTTGACTCTGATGTCATTATATCTGCAATTGGTATTCCAGAATTTATAAAAGGAGAAATGATTAAAACAGGATCAACAATTATTGATGTTGGAATATCTAGAGTTAATGATAACTCCTCAGTTAAAGGATATAAAATTATAGGTGATGTTGACTTTAAAAGTGTTTCAGATAAAGTTGGATATATTACCCCTGTTCCTGGAGGTGTAGGCCCCATGACAATAGCTATGTTATTAAAAAACACTCTTAAAGCTTGTAGTTTAAAAGATTAATTATTCAATTTTATTCATTAAGCTATAAATCTTTAAAATCAAGAGTCCAAATAGAACGCTAGAAATAATCAAGAGAATATTCCATCAAAAATTTTAGATCCAATTACAATCATAATTATATTTTAGTTGAGAACAACAGACTCATTTCTTTAAATGACTTAAATTCTATGGCATTTCCTGAATTATCATAAAAAAACATTGTCTTTTGTTCTCCTGGTAGTCCTTCAAATCTAATATATGGTTCTATTATAAATTGAATTTTATTTTCAGTTAATGATTTCGCAAATTTATCAAAGTCATCCCATGGAATAATAACTCCAAAATGAGGAATTGGAACAGATTTATTATCAACTTCATTATGATGTACTCTACCTTTATGTGTAGGGTCCGCATGAATCACTAATTGATGCCCAAAAAAATCATAATCTGCCCATTCATCTGATTCTCTTCCTGGCTTACAGCCTAAAGTATTTTGATAAAAACTTTTAGATTCAGATAAATTTTTTACAGGGATTGCAAGATGAAAAGGGGATAATTTTGTCATAAATGATTCAATATAATAAATATTTCTTTCTAATTTTTTTAAACTTTTCAAGACCCTGTTGCCATGAATCTCTAATTTCAGATTCACTTATACCTTCTATAATTTGTTTTTTAAGATTAGAAGACCCTGCTAACTTGTCAAAATCATTTCTAAAAAATTTATTTTTGTCCTCAAATTGATTATATGATTTTATAAGCCATTTAAGTTCAATCCTATTTATTGTTTTATAATTTCTAAGATCTTCTCCGCTAGATTTAATTCCTTTTAATTTTGGATTTTGACTTCCAAAATTTGATTGAGGTGTAAAGTAAAAATCTTTTTCAAAGTCTGGATGACCATATACTTGAAATTGAATTTTAGTTCCTCTTCCCACACTCACCTCTGTCTTTTCAAGAAAAGCTAAACTTGGGTATAGATATATTGATTGAAGATTAGGTAAATTCGGAGAAGGTCTTATACTAGGTTCATATTTAGACTTATGATTATAATTTTTAATTTTAACAACCTCTAAATCAGCTTTTAAATCACTCTCAAGCCAACCCTCTCCGTTTACCATTTTACCATACTCGCCAATTGTCATACCATAAACAATTGGAACTGGGTGTAATCCAATAAAGCTTTTATTTTTTATATCTAATACAGGTCCATCTATATAAAAAGAGTTAGGATTTGGTCTATCTAAAATTATTATTTTTTTATTTGTTCTAGATACAGATTCCATTGCGTAATGTAGAGTAGATAAATAAGTATAAAATCTAACACCGACATCCTGAATATCAAATATTACTACATCTATATCTTTAATATCGTTGTCATTAATTTTTCTATTTTTTCCATATAAAGAGAGAACTTTTATTGATTTATAATAACCATTTTCAATTTTCTCACCATCATCTTTGTCTCCTAAAAAACCATGTTCGGGACTAAATATTTTATCTATTTTAATACCTCTTTTTAATAGAGTGTCAATTAAATGAATACTCGAATTATTAGATCTTAATACACTTGTATTATTAGCTATTACAGCAATTTTTTTATTTACCAGTTTATCTATGTATAGATTTATCATTTCTGATCCTGGAATAATATCTTGAGAAGATAGACTTGTAATTGGAGAAAAAATGAGTATAAATAAAAGTGTATTTTTGAATAAAACATTTAATTTGAATTTACCTTTTTTCATATATAGAAAATTAAGAACTAGTAATGATAAAAGTAATATATCATCCCGTATAATAAAAATAGCAGTTATTTCTGTTTTTCTTGGAGTATTTGTTTCCTTGTCAGCTATTTCTATTGGTAAAGGTCTACAACTTGCGATTAAGGATAAATTATATAGTTTAAGTCCTGATATAGTCGTGTCTACATATGAAAATAATTCTCGTGGAATTGCCTCAGAAAAAATTAATAATTTTGAATTTATAGAAAGTGAAATAAAAGCAGCATTTCCAAGCTTACAATTTGAAAATATAATTGAAAAACCAACTTTAATTTCAAATAACAACTCATTTGAGACTGTTATTTTTAGAGGGGTCAGTGATGGATATAACTTTGATGATTTTAACAAATTTATAATAGGCCCTAAGATTATAGACATTATCACTAATCAAGAGATAATTATTTCAAAATCTTTATCTGATAAACTAGAAATTTTAGTTGGACATAATCTTACTCTCTATTTTAAAGTAAATAACAACCAGAGAATACCAAATCTAAGATCTTATACTGTAAAACATGTTTTTGATACTGATTTTCCTGATTTTGACAGTAACTATATAATTGGAAATTTGGGAACACTTCAAAATATTTATAAATGGGACACAAATGATTTTGCAAACATTGAAATATCTGTTGATGACAAATCTAAAATCTTTGAAATTGAAAAATCAATGTCCTCTCTAAAGTCTTTTGAAAAAAATAATTTATCAATCAAAACAATCCAATCTAAATATGATAATATATTTAGTTGGATTTCAATTTTTGATTTTAACATATTTATAATCAATTCATTAATGATTATAGTTGCAATAATTAGTGTAATTATTTCTCTGTTTATTTTGATTTTTGAAAGGATAAAAATGATTGGTATTTTATCTTCAATGGGCTCTACAAATAAATCTTTGAGTAAGATATTTTTATATCAGGGATTTGAAATTATTTTAAAGGGAATGCTGCCTGCAAATATTTTATTTTTAACTATATCAATAATTCAAAATAGTTATGGATTGATTAAGTTAAATCCAGATGATTACTATGTTGAATCAATTCCTTTTATCTTAGACCCTCTGTATATAATTTCTTTAAATCTTATCTTTATTTTAATAAGTTCTATTATTTTATCAATTACTTTCGTTTCAATAACAAGATTTACACCTAAACTTAATATAAATTCATAAATGCAATATTTTAATAATATTTTAGAGACTATAGGAGACACCCCATTAATTAAATTGAATAAAATAACTAAATCAGTTAATTCTGAAGTCTTTGTTAAGGTAGAAAGCTTTAATCCTGGTAATTCTGTAAAGGATAGAATGGCTGTAAAAATGATTGAAGACGCAGAAAAAGATGGTAAAATAAATCCTGGTGGAACAATAGTAGAAGGAACCTCTGGGAATACAGGTATGGGGCTTGCACTAGCAGCTATAATTAAAGGTTATAAGTTAATATGTGTCTCTAATGACAAGCAGTCAAAAGAAAAATTCGATGTCTTAAGAGCTATGGGAGCTAAAGTTATTGTTTGTCCAACTAATGTTGATGCGAGTGACCCTAGATCTTATTATTCAGTCTCAAAAAGAATTTCTCAAGAAACAAAAAATTCATGGTATGTTAATCAATATGATAATCCTTCAAATGCAATTGCACATTATGAATCAACTGGACCTGAGATATGGAAACAAACTGATGGTAAAATTGATCATTTCTTAGTAGGTGTTGGAACTGGAGGAACAATATCAGGTGTTGGAAAATTTTTAAAAGAAAAAAAGCCAAGTGTAAAAGTATGGGGAATTGATACTTATGGATCTGTTTTTAAAAAATATCATGAAACGGGAATCTTTGATGAAAACGAAATTTATCCATATTCAACTGAGGGTATTGGGGAGGATATTCTTCCAAAAAATGTTGACTTTGATGTAATTGATCATTTTGAAAAAGTTACTGATAAGGATGCTGCTATTTATACAAGAAAGTTAGCCAGAGAAGAGGGAATTTTTGCTGGAAATTCATGTGGAGCAGCAATTGCTGGAGTAATTCAATTGAAAGAGAATTTTAAAAAAAATGAAGTTGTTGTTGCCCTCCTTCATGATTCTGGAAGCAGGTATATAGGTAAGATATATAATGATGATTGGATGAAAGAAAAAGGGTTTATATAGTTAATCCCTAAAAGTTCCTTTTGGAAATGAAACTAGACTCTCAAATCCTTTTGAATTAAATGTTGAAATCCCAAAAATAAAGTTGTCAATTACAATTCCATCAAGGGTATAGTTATCTACTTTATCAATTATTCTACTATTGTCCCAAGTTGGAGAAGTAGTTTCTCGCCAGTAGATTTTATATCCTTTAATTGATTGATCATTTGGATGTTCCCATCTAAATTTAACACTAGGCTCTACAATTCCTCCAATTTTTATATTCTTTGGAGGTTTAGGAGAAGATGCAATACTTGCTAATGAAATTGCATTTACTGCTGTTAATTTAGCAGCATAATCAAAATTCACCCCTGATAAGACATCTCCATATTTTATTCCATTTTCAACTCTGATATCATTATGTTGTCGATTATAGTTTTCATGAGCTTCCATAATTCGAATTCCTGCAATCCCTTCATCATTGAAAGGTCTATGATGACCACCTCTTCCGAATCGGTCTAACCTGTAGATCATAATAGGATTAAGTTCAGGCATAATTTTTTTGACTGTTTTATAAACATGTCTTGCTAATTGTCTGGAATCCCCGTCATTTTCACCACCTCCGGTTCTCATATTAAGCCCACTAGAATATTTTGAATTAAAAAAAAATGGTTCTGAAAAAATTCTAAAACTTCTATTATCAATAACACCATCTACACCTTCTATATTTCCAATCATATCATTATTTAAAATCCCTATAACATCCCATCCATTTTTTTTAGCATATTTAGCTAAACTTCTACCTCCAAATAATCCTTGCTCTTCTCCACTTAATCCAACATAAATAATACTGTTCTCAAACTTATATTTTGAAAGAATTCTAGCAGCCTCTATAGTTCCAGCCATTCCACTAGCATTGTCATTTGCACCAGGTGAATCATCTTTATAATTTGTTGGATCTGAAATTCTGGAGTCAATATCTCCACTCATTATAATGAACCTATTAGGATTTGTTGTTCCTCTTTGAATAGCTACTACATTATAAATCCATGTTGGAAAAATAATTCTGTCCCCTTCTGTAACATAGCTTTTCTCATAAAAAACTTCCAAACAACTATTACAGTTACTCGAAATTGTTTCAAATTCTCTTTTAATCCATCTTCTAGCTGCTCCTATTCCCCTAATTTCTGAAATCGTATCACTTAATGAATGCCTAGTGCCAAAGGAAACTAGTTTTGTAATATCTTTTTCAATCCTTTCAGATGAAACCTTATCAATAATATTATAAAACATTGAGTCTTGAGCATTCAGATTTGGTAACCAAATAAGAAGAAATAATGAAATGCAGCAATATATTTTATTCACTAGAAGCAGTATTTATTTTCTGAAATTATTTTATTAGCAATTTTAGTTTTTAAATCAAATACATTAGGATTTTTAGAATAACTTAATTTTTCAATTATTGAAGAATAAATATCATCTTGATTATTGACATCAATTATACTATTTATTAAATCTCGTGATTTTTTTTGAACTACTTGAGAAGCCTCATAAATATATAGTCTTGTCATGTTTATTTGATCAAACTGATCATCCTCTGAGCTTCTTCCAATATTTTTAATAGTCCTTTTCAAAGTAGATTCAGAAAGATATGCTTCAATTGCTAAATCAGACAGACTTAGAAGAACTTGTTGATTTTTATCTATTTCTGGTCCATATTTTTCAAATGCTTTGCCTAAAATTAATAAGAAGATTCTTTTAATATTTTCAACTAAAATAATTTCATCTTTTAATATTTCAGACTTTTCATTTACAGATAATGATTTGTTGTTTACTATATCTTGGTAGGGTGTCATTATGTCGAGACTTCCTTTCATTGCTTTTTTTAATAACATACCTATGATAAGCATTCTGTTTATTTCATTTGTTCCTTCATAGATTCTTCCAATTCTAGAATCTCTCCATGCACTTTCAATAGGTGCTTCAGCAGAAAATCCCATTCCGCCAAAGATTTGTATGCCTTCATCTGCACAATTTTGCATATCTTCTGAAATAGCTACTTTTAAAATTGAACATTCTAAAGCAAACTCTTCAACCCCTTTAAGTTCAGATTCTTGTTTACTAAATCCATTTGATTGAAATTCATCTATTTTTGACTGAACATCACTAGCTGCTCGATAGCACGCAGATTCACCAGCATAACAAGATGTAGCCATAGTAGCTAGCTTTTCTTTTATTGCACCAAAACTTGAAATTGGTTGCTTAAATTGTATTCTATTGTTAGCATAATCAGTAGAAATTGAAATTGATCTTCTTTGACCATCAAGATTTCCAGCACCTAATTTTATCCTTCCAACATTTAGTGCATTCATGGCTATTTTAAAGCCACCATTTCTTTCTCCAAGTAAATTTTCTACTGGCACTTTTGTTTCTGTAAAAAATACTTGTCTAGTAGAAGACGAGTGTATTCCTAGTTTTTTTTCTTCTTCGCCAAGCTTAATGCCATTGTCAGAATCATTAGGGACAATAAATGCTGTTATGTTCTTGTCTTCTTCAATTCTTGCAAAAACAATAAATATTTTTGCAAATCCAGCATTTGAAATCCACATTTTTTGACCTGATATTTTATAATGAGAACCATCATCACTTAAGACAGCCTTAGTTTTACCAGAATTAGCATCTGATCCAGCTGTAGGTTCAGTTAAACAATAAGAGCCAAACCATTCGCCAGAGGCAAGTTTAGGTAAGTATTTTTGCTTTTGATCTTCATTGCCAAATAAATAAATAGGTAAAATTGCTATACCAGTATGAGCACCATAAGCTGTAGCTACTGATCCAGTAGTACCTGAAACATAGTCAACTGCTATCATAGTAGAAACAAAATCCATTCCCATTCCACCATATTTTTCTTCTAATGTAACCCCTAATAATCCAAGATCTCCAATTTTTTTCATTGCTTGAACTGTTAAATCGTAATTCTTCTCTTCATACTTCATCTTATCAGGCCAAATCTCTCTGTCCATGAAATCAACTATTGTTTCTTTCATCATTAGTTGTTCTTCTGAAAAGTCTTCGGGAGTAAAAATATCATCAGATAAAGATTCTTTGAGAAGAAATTCCCCACCCTTTAACATTATTTTATTTTCTGTAGGCATATTTATTTTATTAATATTTAAATTTCGTTTTTTAAATATTTAGACTTTTAAAATTTAAAAAAAATCTACAATACTCAAATCATTATATTAGTTATATTTCATTAATTATCAATGTTTTGTATAATATATATGACTATGTCTAGCTTAAAAAAAATATTTTAAAACTTTAATTCATTTTGTTAATCAACCATTCAAAACTATTATTGAAAACCATTACCCAAGGTGAATACACGTCATTTCTATCTTCAGGATAGTAAGCCCAATTATGTGGATATAAGGATCTTTCAATATGTGGCATCATTACAAGGTGTCTTCCATCATCTGATACAAGCATCGCAGTATTAAAATTTGAACCATTTGGATTAGCAGGGTAAGAGTCATATGAATATTTTCCAGCAATTGAGTATTTATTTTCTTTATATGGGAATACAAACTTACCTTCACCATGAGCTGACCAGACACCTAATCTACTTCCTTCAAGATTTTTCAACATTATCGAAGGAGATTCTTCAATATTGACAGTTGAGAAAATACATTCAAATTTTTGAGAGTCGTTATGAGTCATTTTTGGCTTTTCGGAATGGTTCTTATTGATAAGTCCAAGTTCAATAAATAATTGACATCCATTGCAAACACCTAAAGACATTGTGTCGTCTCTTTTAAAGAAGTTGTCTAAAGATTTTTTCGCTATGGGATTATGAAGGAAAGATCCTGCCCAACCTTTTGCTGATCCAAGCACATCAGAATTTGAAAACCCTCCAACTGCAACAAGTAAATGAATATCTTCAAGATTCTCTTCTCCTGATATTATGTCAGTCATATGAATATCTTTTACGTTAAACCCGGCTAATGTCAACATAAAAGCCATTTCTCTTTCTGAGTTACTACCTTTTTCTCTAATTACAGCTGCGTTTATTTTTTTATTTAAATTATTACCACTATTATCACCATTAAACCCATTTGGAAATCTATATTTAAGAGGTTGATTTTTATAATTATTATATCTCTCAATTGCTTTATTATTTTTACTTTGTTTTAAATCAAAATCTCTTGAAGTAGAATACCATATATCTCTATATTTATTTATACTAAAGAAAAAATCATTTTCAAAATTTTTAATCTGTAAAATACTATTTTCATTAGTATTTCCAATTTTAATACATTTAACATCTATAGACAGAAATTCTTTTTCTAAATCTTTTGCAGACTGAATAATAATTCCTGAATTTTCTGAGAAAAGTAATTTAGTAGAATCGCTACATCCAAGATCGGTTAGGTCTATATCCAGACCTACATTGTTTGAGCTAAAACACATCTCAAGTAAGCATGTGATTAGGCCTCCTGAAGAAATATCATGGCCTGATAGAATATTGTTGTTTGATATAAGATTTTGAACTAGATTAAAAGATTCTTTAAATTTATTAGAATCTTTTATTTCTGGTGACTCTGATCCAATTTTATTCAGTGTTTGAGCAAACGATGAACCTCCTAATTTATATTCATCAAATGATAAATTAATATAATAAATATTACCTAAATTTTTACTTAAAACAGGCTTAACGACTTTTCTAATATCATTACACTGACCAGATGCTGAAATAATTACAGTTCCAGGAGATTTAACTTTTAGTTCATCATATTTTTGAACCATTGATAATGAATCTTTTCCAGTAGGTATATTTATTCCTAATTCTATTGCAAAATTAGAACATGCCTCAACAGCTTGATACAATCTGGAATCTTCACCATCATTTCCACATGGCCACATCCAATTAGCTGATAGAGAGATTGACTTAATTCCATTTGCCAGAGGTGCCCATATAATATTAGTCAAAGACTCTCCAATTGAGTTGATGCTTCCAATACTTGGATCAATAAGTCCTGAGATTGGTGAATGGCCAATTGAAGAAGCTACTCCTGTATAACTATTATAATCTAAAGAAACAACACCACAGTTAGCAAGAGGTATTTGAATTTCACCAACTGTCTGCTGTTGAGCAATACGTCCGGTTACACACCTATCAACTTTATTTGTTAACCAGTCTTTACATGCAACTGCTTCAAGACTCAAAACATTTTCAACATGCTTGTAAATTTTGTTTGAGCCATATTCAATTTTATTAAATCTAGATGTTATTGTAATATCATTTAAAATCTTTTTTGGTGCATCTCCAAATAAGCTATCCAAATCTAGGTTTATAGTCTCTGTGTTATTTTTTCTATCAATTACTCTAAACTTATTATCTCCAGTAACCTTTCCAACTTTATATATTGGTGACCTTTCTCTTTCTGCAATTTTCTTTACTAGATCATAATCTTTTTCTTTAATTATTAATCCAATTCTTTCTTGTGATTCGTTTCCAATAATCTCTTTATAAGAAAGGGATGGATCACCAATAGGTAAAGAATCTAAATAAATTTCACCTCCAATATCTTCTACTAACTCTGAAAAACAATTTAAATGTCCTCCAGCTCCATGATCATGAATAGATATTATTGGATTTTCATTCATTTCAAATAAAGACCTAATGGTATTAGTAACTCTTTTTTGCATTTCTGGATTTGATCTTTGAACAGCATTAAGTTCAATGGCATTATTATAACTTCCAGTATCAGTTGATGAAACAGAAGCACCTCCCATACCAATTCTATAATTATCCCCTCCAAGTAAAATAATAATATCACCCTTTTTAGGAGATTTTTTCATAGCTTGTTTAAGTTCTCCATAACCAACACCTCCTGCTAGCATTATTACTTTATCATATGAGTGTAACTCATTATTTTCATTATGTTCAAAGGTTAATAGAGATCCAACAATTAGAGGCTGACCAAAACAATTTCCAAAATCAGAAGCACCATTAGAGGCTTTTATTAAGATATCGACAGGAGTTTGATATTTCCAATCTCTTTCAGGTATGTTTTTTTCCCATATTTTGTTAGTATTCAATCTAGAATATGGAGTCATATAAACAGCAGATCCTATAAGTGGAAGAGACCCTGTTCCCCCAGCAGCTCTATCTCTTATCTCACCACCTGATCCAGTTGCAGCTCCATTATATGGTTCAACAGTTGTAGGGAAATTATGAGTTTCGGCTTTTACTGAAATAATGCTTTCAATTTCTTTATTTATAAAATAACTTGATTTATCTCCTCTTTTTGGTTGAAATTGATTGATTTTAGGCCCCCCAATGAAAGCAACATTATCAGAATAGGCAGATACAATAGAGTTTTTATTTTCTTTTGAAGTTGATTTGATTAGCTCAAATAAGCTATTACTTTTTTCCTCTCCATCAATAATAAATTGGCCATTAAAGATTTTATGTCTACAATGCTCTGAATTAACTTGAGAAAAACCATAGACTTCAGAATCTGTTAATTTTCTTCCAATTTTTATAGAAAGACCCTGTAAGTATGAAATTTCGAAATCATCTAGTGCAAGTCCCTGTTCATCATTATATTTTTTGAGATCATCTATTAAATTAATTTTTTCAGGTATATGATTCTTTTTAAAGATGTTTTGATTTAGAGTTTTGTATTCTTCATGAATCATTCTATCATATTCTGTAGAGATTAAATAACTAACAAAGACTTCAATTCGATTTATATACTTAAGCCCCATATTTCTTGTTATCTCAACAGCATTAGTACTCCATGGAGTTATCATCGAAGATTTAGGACCAATAAATTTTTCTGTTATTTCCTCAACTTCAATTATATTTGAATCAAGTACCCAAGATAATTTTTTAATACTTTCAATTGATAATCTTTCAGAAATTTCAACTGCAAATACTTTTAATTTTGGGTTACCAAAAAATAATATCATTATAGAAAATTAAGCTGTAAATTTAATTGATTTAGACTTAGATTTGAAGCTCATTCATATTTTTATATGAAGAATTTGAGTTGATAAGTTCTTCATGAGTTCCTTGAGCTATAATCTTGCCTTTATCAATAAGTATGATTTTATCACACTTCTTTATTGTTGAAAACTTATGAGCAATTATCAAAGATGTTTTTCCACTCATTAATTTATCAATTGCATCTTGAATCTTTTTCTCAGATTTACTATCTAATGATGAGGTAGCCTCATCTAAAATTAGAATTGACGGACTCTTTAACATTGCTCTAGCAATAGTTAATCTTTGTTTTTGACCTCCAGATAGCTTGTTTCCATAGTCTCCAATCATGGTATCGTATCCATCAAGCTGTTGTTCTATAAACTCATGTGCATTTGCCTCTTTTGCAGCATTAATTACATCTTCTTTTTTAGAGCCTAGGTTTCCAATTTTTATATTATTTAAAATTGTATCATTAAATAAAATTGATTCCTGGGTAACAATTGAGATATTCCTATACAATGACTCTTTTGTAATTTGAGATATATTATTATCGTCAATTAGAAGATTACCAGATCTAGTATTAAAGAATCCATTTAAAAGATTAGCTATGGTAGTTTTTCCACTTCCTGAGGATCCAACTAAAGCTACACTTTCTCCCTTATTAATAGTAAAGCTTATTTTATCTAATATTTTTGCTTCACCATAGTTAAATTCAACACTATTAAAAGTTATTCTATTTTCAAATTTTACAAGCTCTACATTTCTTTTTTGATCTTGCTTATCTTTATTAAATTCAATTATTTCAAATACTCTTTCAGCAGCAGCATTTCCTTTTTTTATACTATAAAATGACTTACTAAGGTTTTTTGCTGGAGTTAAAATATTATAAGCTAACCCCATAAAAACTATAAAGGTTGTGCCTGATATAGTTTCACTTATCAAGACCATTTTACCTCCAAACCAGAGTAAAACTCCTATTACAAGAATACCCATGAATTCACTAAAAGGACCAGCTAAATTCTTTCTATTTATTACTTTATTTGAAAACTTATAAAGCAAATTATTTATTCTTTTAAACTTATCAAGAAAAAATGATTCTGATAGGAATGATTTAATAACTTTTTGTCCACTAATAGTTTCATCAATTATTGATAAAAAATTACTTTGTTGTTGCTGAACCTCTTTAGAGTCTTTTCTAAGTTTCTTGCCAATTATTGAAATTATAAAACCAGATATTGGGATAAACAAAGTCACAAACAAGGTTAATCTTGGGCTAATTGTGAACATTACAATCAATGTAAATAAAATAGTAAGTGGTTCTCTTACCATCAATTCTAAAATTGAAAGATATGATGTTTGAATTTCTAGAATATCAGCAGTTATTCTTGACATCAAATCTCCTTTTTTCTTATTTAGAAAATATGAAATAGGCATATTTAATACTTTAGAATATAAATTTTCTCGAAGATTTTTTAATAATCCATTTTTTACAAATGTTATATTATATAATGCTAGATAATTAAATATGTTTTTCATTAAAAAGAAGAAAATAACTATTCCTACTACTAATATTAATGTTGATGAAACATCAGTTTCTAGTTGATTAGACAAATAATAGTTAAAGTAATTTTCAGCATACTCTCTAATATTACCAATTCCAGTATATACAGGTTTTGTATAAACCATTTCAGTTTGTTTAAATAATACATCCAGCATTGGAATAAATGAAACAAAAGCTAGAGCACTAAAAATTGCGTAAAGAATATTAAATAATACATTTAGTAATCCAAAGTAGGAGTAATCAATCCCATATTTTAATACTCTTGTAAAATAGCTCATTTAAAATGTCTTATTTTTTATTGAATAATTATCCTTATTAACATTATTTTTTAATATTATTTCAGATATAAAGCCTGCAATAAAAAATTGCACACCTAGAACCAATGTTATTAATGCTATGTAAAATTCGGGTCTATTAGTGATAAGTCTAGAACTAGTGTCAATAAACAATTTATTATAACCTAGGTACATTGTAAATAATATTCCTACAAAAATCATTAGTGTTCCTAATGATCCAAAAAAATGCATAGGCCTTCTACCGAACTTATTTATAAACCACAGGGTAATTATGTCTAAAAAACCTCTAATGAATCTTTCATTTCCGAATTTACTTCTTCCATATTTTCTAGGCTGATGCATTACTATATGTTCACCAATTTTATTATATCCTTCATTTTTTGCAAGTATTGGAATGAATCTATGCATATCAGCATATAAGTTGATAGATTTTATAACCTCTTTTTTATACACTTTAATTCCACAATTAAAATCATTAAGATTAATTCTAGAAAAAATTCTTGCTACAAAATTAAAAAATGAGGAGGGGATCCTTTTTAAAAAAAATGAATCATATCTTTTCTTTTTCCAACCTGAAATCATATCAAGATTTGAATTAATAAGTTTATTAATCATTATAGGAATTTCTTCAGGTGAATCTTGAAGATCCGCATCAAGAGTAGCAACATATTCTCCTTTTGCCTCAGAAAATCCAACTCTTAAAGCTTGTGATTTACCATAATTTCTAGTAAATGAAATGCCCTTCACATTATTATTAGTATTGGCCAATTCTTCAATTATTTTCCAAGATGAGTCATCACTTCCATCATCAATGTATATAATTTCAATTTCTAATTCCAAATTTTCAAAAGATTTAAAAATCCATGAATTGAGCTCCTTCAGAGAATCAGACTCATTTAATAGGGGTATAATAATTGAAACATCCATATAATTTACTATGCTGTCCTATTTTTTTTGACAGCTAATCCAGTAAGTAATGAAATAAGACTACCAAAAAATAGTGAAACAGTTATTCCAATTGCAGAAGAAAGAAATGGATTTGCAAAAAATTCAAAAGCACCTTCAATTCCCTCTATCATTTCATCAGTAAGCTCTGGATTTTGATCAATTGCCTGATTTATTGCATACTGCATAGCCTTACTCATAGTCTCAGGATCTAATACATATCCTTGAAATAGACCATATAGAATTCCTATTGAAGATCCAAGTGCGACTATTCCAATACCTATTTTCATTCCTTCTCCTAGACTTATAAATCCTTCATTTGCTTGTTTATAAGCTAGCTGCCCAAAAACTATAGATCCAGCCATTATTAATAACCCTGTCCATTGTTGAATTGAAGAGTTTTGATAATGCATGTCCATTATAAATAACATTAATGAAAATGCAACGGATAGTCCACCCATAATTATACCGTAGTTTAATACTGTAGACTTAATAGTACCTTTAGATTCTAACATTTTGTTTGTATTAATTTGTTTCAAGTAAAATTAAGCAATTATAATGACAGGATATATGAAAAAAATTTTAAATTTGCACTCACTTTAAAATTATGAAGAGTAATACACATCCTGATAACTATAGATTAGTAGCCTTCAAAGATATGTCTAATAATGATATGTTTATTACAAAATCTACTGTTGAAACAAAGGAAACTACAAAGATAGATGGTGTTGAATATCCTCTTTTTAAGCTTGAAATTTCTAGAACATCTCATCCTTATTATACTGGTAAGTCTAAACTTGTAGATACAGCTGGTAGGGTAGATAAGTTTAGAAGTAAATATGCAAACTTTAATCAAGCTCCAAAGTCAGAATCTAGCGAACCTGTCGAGGATGTGAAAGCTGATCAAGTAATGGAAACTCCTGCTGTTGAGGAAACTCCTGTTGTTGAGGAAGCTCCTGTTGTTGAGGAAACTCCTGCTGCTGAGGAAACTCCTGTTGTTGAGGAAACTCCTGCTGCTGAGGAAACTCCTGTTGTTGAGGAAACTCCTGCTGCTGAGGAAACTCCTGTTGTTGAGGAAGCTCCTGTTGTTGAGGAAACTCCTGCTGCTGAGGAAACTCCTGTTGTTGAGGAAGCTCCTGCTGAATCTAACGATTCTGATCCTTCATAGATAATTCTCAAGTTTTGTCAACATCTAAAGTTACTATTGAATCTAAAAGAAAGATTTCTACCGTTTCAATTCATACGTTAGGTTGTAAACTAAATTTCTCTGAGTCTTCCTATATTTCAAAGTCTCTTGAAGACAATGATTTCAAAATTGTAGAATTTAATGAATATGCAGATGTGTATATAATTAATACATGTTCGGTAACAGAAAATGCAGATAATAAGTTTAAACATTTTGTGAAACAAGCTCTAAAAATAAACCCAGAAGCTTTTATAGCTGCTATAGGATGTTACGCTCAACTTAAACCCAAAGAGTTATTATCCGTTAATGGTGTTGATTTAGTTTTAGGGGCTGCTGATAAGTTTAATCTATTGGATTATTTAAAAAATATTGATAATGATTATTCAAATAAAATTCATTCATGTAATATTAATGAAGTAAACTTTTTTAATGAAAGCTACTCTTTAAATCATAGGACTAGAGCATTTTTAAAAGTTCAAGACGGATGTGATTATAAATGTAGTTTTTGTACTATACCTTTAGCTAGAGGTAAATCAAGAAGTAATACAATATCAAATGTTGTATCTAATGTTTATAAAATTGCCTCTCAAGATGTAAAAGAGATTGTGCTGACAGGAATAAATCTTGGAGATTTTGGAAAAACTGTTAATAAAACTAATGATTCCAATTTCTTTGATCTTGTTAAAGAGTTAGACAAATTAGATCTTGATTTGAGATTTAGAATATCTTCAATAGAGCCAAATTTATTAAGTGATGAGATAATAGAATTTATCAGCACTAGTAAAAAGTTTGTTCATCACTTTCACATTCCTTTGCAAAGTGGAAGTGATACTATCTTAAAGTCAATGAGAAGAAGATATGATAGTAAATTATATGAGAGTAGAATAAATAAAATTAACAAGTTAATGCCTGATGCATGTATTGGTGTTGATGTAATTGTTGGATTTCCTGGTGAAGATGATGATAAGTTTTTAGAGAGCTTGAGTTTTTTGGAAAAGTTAGATATTTCTTACTTACACGTTTTTACATATTCAGAGAGGGATAATACTCATGCTATTACTTTACCAAAAATAGTTCAATCAAATATTAGATCTAAAAGAAGCAAACTATTAAGAATTTTGTCTAGTAGGAAAAAAGCAGACTTTTACAAAAGAAACATAGGTAGTACTCATAATGTATTGTTTGAGTCTGAAGTTAAAAACGGATTTATTGAAGGATTTTCACCAAACTATATTCGTTTTAGAAGAAAATGGGATTCGAGTCTAGCTGGATCTCTAGTTGAATCAAAATTTATGGAAATTGATTCTCAGGGTTTTGCAATTTAATATTTAATTACAATTTAATTCCTACAGGGAGTAAATGTTTAAAAGCTTTATTTTTTCTAACAAAACCTGCTATTCTAGGTGAAGTGGGAACAACTCTTAAGTTTTTGCTTTCAATAAATTCAAGTACCTTAATTATAAAGTCTTCTTCAAAAGATTTCTCACTAACAGTATCTGGTATATGAATTTTAGTTAAGAATATCTTTCTTTCTTGTTCAGCGTATTCTATCCTAGCTAATGAGTCTGAAATCTTGACTTCAAATTGTCTTAAAAACTCATTATTTTCAATTACTATTTGATTCATAAATAAAAAAGCTGAATTGCAAAGATAAAAAAAAATCTATTGAGGATAAAAAAACTTGATACTAAATTCTTTTCATCTGTTCCTGCATCAATTTAATTTGAGCAGTCAACATATTGTGGGTGTCATGAGCTTTTGCTTCACTTAGAAGTCCTTGAGCTTCTCTTTTTCTTCTTTTTTGCATCATAATTCCTGCAAGGCTTAGTTTTGCCATTGCAATGTCATGCTTCATGCTAAGACCAAGTTTTAGAGATTCACGAAAATGTTTTTCTGCAATTGTTAGGTTCTTCTGTGATTGGATTAATCCATGCAGATAATAATAGAAACCTTGTTGTTTCTGCACTAATGCTGATTTAGGATTCTTTATATATTTAAGAATTCTTTCAGTTCTATCAAAATTCTGCTTTCTTAGACTCAGAAATGCAAAAATTAAAACTTCATTTTTAAAATATAGTACAATTAATAGTATTGATAGAATAATTAAAAATATTCCATTACCTATAAAAGTTTCTGTAATTTGATAAACTCCATATCCTAGGAGTAATATCGAAGCTATAAGCTTAATTATTTTTGGTATCATATATGTTGCAAATTTACAATTTAAAAATATTTATATGAAGTTGATTAAAAAGATATTATATTTGCCACCGATTAAATAGACAATTGTGAAAAGGACGTATCAACCATCTAAGAGAAAAAGAAGAAATAAGCACGGCTTTATGGACAGAATGTCATCAGCCAATGGACGAAGAGTGCTTGCAGGAAGAAGAGCAAAAGGTAGAAAAAAATTATCTGTTTCTGATGAATCTCGTCACAAGAAATAATTTTTAATAACTTTTTAAAGATGGTGCTTTTACAGCACCTTTTTTTTTATATTTTAGTGTGATTTATGCCTAAGGATAAAAATATTAAATCAATTCTAATAATTGGTTCAGGACCTATAATAATTGGTCAAGCCTGCGAATTTGATTATTCAGGATCTCAAGCTTTAAGATCTCTTCGAGAAGATGGCATCAAAACAGTTTTAATAAATTCAAATCCTGCTACTATTATGACTGATCCATCAATGGCAGATCATATTTATCTAAAACCACTTACCATTAAATCTATTTCTGAAATTCTTGAAATTCATAGTGATATAGATGCAGTATTACCAACAATGGGAGGGCAAACTGCATTAAATCTTTGTATAGAAGCTCAGGAAAAAGAAATTTGGTCAAAACATTCTGTTGAAATCATAGGTGTAGATATAGATGCAATTGAAATAACAGAGGATAGAGAGAAATTTAGAACATTATTAAATGAAATTAATATTCCTGTTGCTCCTGCTGAGAGTGCTTCTTCATTTTTAAAAGGTAAAGAAATAGCTCAAAAGTTTGGTTTTCCACTTGTAATTAGACCATCATTTACTTTGGGAGGTACAGGTGCTTCTATAGTTTTTGAAGAGGACAAATTTAATGATCTTTTAACTAGAGGTCTAGAATCATCTCCTATACATGAAGTACTTATAGATAAAGCTCTAATGGGATGGAAGGAATATGAACTAGAATTGCTTCGTGATAAGAATAATAATATTGTAATTATTTGTACAATAGAGAATATGGATCCAATGGGTATTCATACTGGAGACTCTATAACAGTTGCTCCTGCTATGACTTTATCTGATACTACTTATCAGAAAATGAGAGACATGGCAATTAAGATGATGAAAAGTATAGGAGACTTTGCAGGAGGGTGTAATGTTCAATTTGCTGTTAGTCCAGATGAAAATGAAGATATAATAGCAATTGAAATAAATCCTAGAGTTTCCAGATCCTCTGCCTTAGCATCTAAGGCTTCTGGATATCCTATTGCAAAAATTGCTGCAAAATTAGCTCTTGGCTATACATTAGATGAATTAAGTAATCAGATCACAAAATCTACCTCTGCTTTATTTGAACCTACACTGGACTATGTTATTGTAAAAATTCCAAGATGGAACTTTGATAAGTTTGAGGGATCTGATAGAACTCTTGGTTTGCAGATGAAATCAGTAGGAGAGGTAATGGGAATTGGAAGATCATTTCAAGAAGCTCTTCATAAAGCTACTCAGTCACTTGAAATTAAAAGAAATGGACTTGGAGCAGATGGAAAGGGTTATAAAGATTACAACACAATCATAAATAAACTAAAGAATGCAAGTTGGGATAGAGTCTTTGTCATATATGATGCTATTCAAGCTGGAATTTCAATAGAAATGATTCATGAAATAACAAAAATTGATATCTGGTTCTTAAAGCAATATGAAGAACTTTATCAATTAGAAAAAGAAATTTCTAATCTTAAAATTGATAATATTGAATATGATATCCTTTTTGAGGCAAAACAAAAAGGATTTGCTGACAGACAAATAGCATATATGTTAAATTGTCTAGAGAGTCAAGTTTATAAAAAAAGAGATGAATTAGGAATTAAAAGAATCTATAAACTAGTAGATACATGTTCTGCTGAATTTCCGGCGCAAACCCCATATTATTATTCGACTTTTGAAGAAAAAATCAAGACAAAAGATAATTATGAGTTCTCTGAAAATGAAAGTATAGTATCAGAAAAGAAAAAAATTGTGGTATTAGGATCTGGTCCAAATAGGATCGGACAAGGAATTGAATTTGACTATTGCTGTGTCCATGGTGTCCTTGCAGCTAGTGAATGTGGGTATGAGACTATAATGATCAATTGTAATCCTGAAACCGTTTCTACTGACTTTGATATATCTGATAAGCTTTATTTTGAACCTGTTTTTTGGGAACATATTTATGACATAATAAGACATGAAAATCCCTTAGGAGTTATTGTACAACTTGGAGGTCAAACTGCATTGAAACTTGCAGAAAAATTAGATCGATATAATATTAAAATTATTGGCACTGAATATAAATCACTTGACTTGGCAGAGGACCGAGGAAGCTTTTCAAATTTATTGAAGGAGAATAAAATACCTTATCCTGACTTTGGTGTTGCTTCAAGTGCAAATGAAGCAGTAGAGTTATCTTCAAAATTAAATTTTCCTATTTTAATTAGACCTTCATATGTTCTTGGTGGGCAAGGAATGAAAATTGTAATCAATGAAGAAGAATTAGTAGAACATGTAGAAGATCTTTTATCTAAAATACCTAATAATAAACTTTTACTTGATAATTATCTCGATGGAGCTATTGAAGCCGAGGCTGATGCAATTTGTGATGGTGAGGATGTTTATATAATTGGTATTATGGAGCATATTGAGCCATGTGGTATTCATTCAGGTGATTCAAATGCAACACTTCCTGTTTTTAATTTGGGTGAATTAATAGTTCAACAAATAAAAGATCACACTAAAAAAATTGCTAAAGCTTTAAATACTATTGGTTTAATCAATATACAATTTGCTATTAAATATGAAAAGGTATTTATAATTGAAGCTAATCCAAGAGCTTCAAGAACTGTACCTTTTATATCAAAGGCTTACGGGGAGCCTTATGTTAACTATGCTACTAAAGTAATGCTTGGAGAGAATATGTTAAAAGATTTTGATTTTAATCCTAAATTAGAAGGATATGCAATTAAACAACCCGTGTTTTCTTTCAATAAATTTCCTGATGTAAACAAACAACTTGGACCTGAGATGAAAAGTACTGGTGAAAGTATTCTTTTTATAGATGACTTAAATGATGAGTCTTTCTTTGAACTTTATTCAAGAAGAAAAATGTACTTAACTAAATAATTATTCAATTATTTTATCGTCAATAATAATTCGTTGGAAAAACTCCTCATTAGGTTTTTCTATTTCCTTATAATTATTAGTGCTAATACTTGATGAAGTATTTCCCATTATTTGATCAATAGCAATTTTTAAAAGAGGTTCCTCAGAATCACCTAGTACACCAGGATTCAATAAAGATTCTTTAATAAATATATCTGGTTCAAGACCATTTGGAAAATCTGTATATCCAGCAACATTTCCAATTTTAAGAACTATAGGTTGCATTGCATACATATGATTAGGATTTTTATCTTTTGATTCATTTATATAATCATAAACAGTAATAGATCCTTGATTTTTACCGACTGTAAAATCTCCAATGTGTATAACATCTATATATGGATCTAGACCATTTATCAATAACTCACTTGCAGATGCAGTTCTCGCAGATGTTAGAACAAAGACTCTATTTAGATTTAGAGACGCTATTGACTGATTATTTTCTAGTTTATTAGTAAACTTATTTAAAAGTGATTCTGGACTATTTTCATTCCAATAATTCATGAGTTTAGAATTCCACCTTTCTTTTGCAAAAACCTGATTGTTAAATTGACCAGTAATCATTGAAGCTAGATTTATTGAAGTTGATATTCTTCCGCCAGGATTGTATCTTAAATCAATTACAAGCTCTTCAGCTCCATTAGATAAGAAATTTGAAAAAACATCATTAAGTTCAGAATTATAATCTTTGTTTTCTGATTCAACAAGCCCAAGAAACTGGTTATACATTAGATAAGCAATTTTTTTACCACCACTATCTATAACTTTGGATATATGTACAGGATTTTTAACAATTCTTGATTTTACAAGAGTTAAATTCTCTTGTCCCGGGATTATATTAGCACACTCATTATTTACATTGTAACTAAGTTCAGAGAATTTAATTGAGTAAGTATTGTTTTCATTATTAAAGAGAAGATCTCTGTAATTGTCTCTAGTAAGTTTAGTACCATTTATTTCACTAAATATCATACCTCTTTTAATACCCTTAGACTCTGCATCAGAATTTTTATGAACATATCTAACAAAGCCAAATATATTTTGATCATTACACTCAACGTAAAGACCAAACTCCATACCATCAGAGTTGTCTATACCTTGAAGCATATTCTGAAGTTCAATGTAATCATCTACAATCCAACTAAAATTATCATCTGGATGTAATAGTGAATTAAAGAATGATTCTGGATTCGAATTTTGACTAAGATAATATGCATAATCAGATTCATTTTCTGATTTACTGTCTGATAAATTAACAACACTTTCTTGCCAATAGTAGTATTGATTTAGGCCTTGCCAAATAAAGTCACTAATTTCAAGATCTGTTTCAAGTCTAATTATATTAGGATCATCATCATCATTTTTTTTACAACTACTAAAGATGACTATACTTGCTAAAAGTAAAAAATTGATTTTTTTCATTAACATAAAAGTAAAACTATATTCCAGTGTAATTGTAGGGTGAGATTTGTTTTAACTCATTTTTAATACTATTATCAACATCAAGTTTATCAATAAATTCATGCAAAGACTTTTTATCAACCTTTTCATTGCTTCTAGTAAGTTCCTTCATTATTTCATATGGATTACTATATCCTTCACGTCTTAAAATTGTCTGAATTGCCTCTGAAACTACAATCCAATTATCTTCAATATCTTTATTAATCTTTACTTCATTAACATAGATTTTTTTTAATCCTTTCAGTAAAGATTCAAAAGAAATGAGTGTATGACCAAAAGGAACTCCGATATTCCTTAAAACTGTACTATCGGATAGATCTCTTTGTAGCCTTGATTTAGTTAGTTTATTTGAAAAAAAATAAAATGTTGAATTAGCTAAACCTAAATTTCCTTCAGAATTTTCAAAATCAATAGGATTTACCTTGTGAGGCATAGCAGATGAACCAACTTCATCTTTAATAATTTTTTGTTTAAAGTAGTCATTTGAGATATATGTCCAAATATCTACACACATGTCTAAAAGAATATTGTTAATTCTTCTACAATTGTCACATAAAGCAGCAAAGGAATCATAATGCTCAATTTGTGTTGTTGGGAATGAGTAGTTTAATTCCAATTCTTTTTCAATAAAATTTTCTCCAAATTTTTTCCAATCAATATTGGGATAAGCCACTTTATGAGCATTGAAGTTTCCAACGGCACCAGCAAATTTTGCAGAATTGGGTATACTTTTTAAAGATTTTATTTGTTCATTTATCCTAGTCCAAAATACTTTAAATTCTTTTCCAAGTTTAGTTGGTGATGCGGGTTGACCATGAGTTCTAGCAATTATTGTAACATCTTTGAGCTCTTGACATTTGTCATCAATTGCATTAAGCACTTTTTGAATTTTTGGCATGTAAACATTATTAATAAAATCTTTTATAGATAATGGAATGGCTGAATTGTTAACATCCTGAGATGTAAGACCAAAATGTATGAATTCCTTGAATTCACTAATACCTAGAGTTTCAAATTTCTGTTTTATAAAATATTCAACTGCTTTGACATCATGATTTGTAATTTTTTCAATTTTTTTTATTTCAATTGCATCTTTATTTGAGAAATCAATATATATTTTTCTTAGTTCATCAAATTTATTAGGATTGAAATTATTTAATTGTGGTATTCCTAGATTACAGAGAGAAATAAAATATTCAATCTCAACTTTTAATCTATAAAAAATTAATGCTCTTTCACTAAAATAGTCACTTAAAACTTCTGTTTTCTCAAAATATCTTCCATCTATAGGAGATATTGAATTTAAATTGAACTCATTCATTGTGTAAAGATAAGCTAACTGGACAGTATATTAAAATTCAAGTAACTTGTATTCATCATAACATTCACTAATAGCCTCCATTATTTGTAGGTCATTTGCTTGTTGAATAAAAGTGTCTGAGAAATTACAATTTCTTAGAATTTCATCAATGTCAACTCGATTAACTCCTAAAAGCTGAACTAGAACTTCTCGATCAAATTTTATTGATAATAAATTTTTAATCTCTTCATCTTCTCGCATCAATCTTAGTTTATCCATTCTTGCAGATTTTTTCTTGAAGAGATTATTAAGAAAATCAGCAGGATTGAAGATTGCACCAATTATTTTAGATATTCCAGATCTTGATCTTCTGCCTGCTTCATAACCAAGATTTGGTAGGCCTACAATTTTATATCTGGCAGAAGTGTTCACAGGTGCATTTTTAACATCTATTTCTAGATAGCCAGTTAGTTGGTATGGTTTAACTATAATTTCTTCTAAAGCAAATGCAAGTTCAGTAATTTCAATTGTGTTGTCATCAAACCTAATTAAATCATTTGTGACAATAACTTTCAGTGATTTATATCCTATATATGAAAAATATAATGTGTCATTTACATTTGCCTTAACTTCAAACTCACCTTTACTATTACTAATAGTTCCTTTTACTTTAGTCAGATTAAGAACATGGACATTCTGAAGAATAGACTTACTAGTCTCGCTTTGAATTTTTCCTTTAACAGTTTCAGTCTGTTCTTGAGAGAAAGTTAAAGTTGAAATGGTTAATGTGATAAATATTATTATCTTTTTCATCAGGCTGATTGCTAAATTAGAAAGAATATATTATAATTAACCATGAATTACTATGCAGATGTAATACTTCCTCTTCCTCTTCAGGGAACATTCACATATGAATTAACTAAAAAACAATATGATATATTAAGAATTGGACATAGAATAGCTGTTAGTTTTGGTAAAAGAAAAGTCTATACAGGAGTAATTAAAGAGATCCATAATAAAAAGCCAAAACTATATGAAACCAAGTCAATAGAATTCATATATGATAAAGATGAACTTGTTTCAGAATTACAAATTGATTTTTGGAGTTGGGTGTCAAAGTATTATTTTACTCCACTTGGTGATGTTTTGAAAGCTGCTGTCCCTTCAACATTTCTTTTAGAAAGTGATACCATCATCATTAAAAAAGAAATTGATAGAAGTGAAATTGATGAGATGACAGATGATGAATATCTAATATATGAAGCTCTTGATTTCAAGAATCTAGAAATTAATGAAGTTTCAGATGTTATTGATAAAAAACACACATATTCTGTTATTCAAAAAATGATTTTGAAAGGTTTCATAGAATTAAATTTTGAAATTAATGAAAAGTATAAACCAAAACTTTTGAATGTTATTTACCTGAATAAAGAGTTATTAAATAATAAAAAAATTAAAAATTCTCTTGAACTTTTAAATAGATCTCCAAAACAAAAAGAAGTTATAATTCAGATTATAAGTCATATTAAATCGCAAGAATATTTAATTCATAAAGATTTAAAAAATATGATTAAATTTTCAGATAGCACATTAAAAAGTTTAGAGCAAAAAGGATTCATAACTATTAGAAAGATTAAAGTTGATAGAAATGACAGTAAAGAAGAAGATTATTTAAAAACAAATAAATTATCACAATCTCAAACAAATGCATTAAACAAAGTTAAGAGTCAGCTTGATGATAAAGATGTCATATTGCTTGAAGGTGTTACTTCCTCTGGAAAAACTGAAATATATATTAAAATTATTGAATATTATCTTGAAAAGGATCTGCAAGTTCTATATCTGTTGCCTGAAATATCATTAACTACTCAAATAATACAAAAACTAAAAATACATTTTGGAAATAAAATCTCCGTTTTCCACTCTAGATATTCATTAAATGAAAGAACAGAAGTATGGGAGAATATTAAAAAAAATAAAAAGAAGTCAAGACTAGTTGTAGGAGCAAGATCATCTATTTTTCTCCCTTTTAAAAATCTAGGATTAATAATTGTTGATGAAGAACATGAGATTTCATATAAACAACAAGAACCTTCTCCAAGATACAATGCAAGAGATTCAGCCATATACCTTTCTAAACTAAATAATTCTAAAGTTATTTTAGGATCAGCAACACCATCTATAGAGTCATCTTTTAATGCAAAAAAGGATAAGTATGGATATGTAAAATTAAATGAAAGATATGGTAATATTGAAATGCCAAATATCTTCACGATTGATATGAAGAATGAATTAAAGCATGAATTTAGTTCGATTTTTTCTTTAAAATTAGTTGATGAAATAGATAAAACAATTAAAGAGGGAAAGCAGGTAATTTTATTTAGAAATAGAAGAGGATATTCACCTCAGTGGCTTTGTAATTCATGTGGACAAAATGTAATGTGTGATAATTGTGATGTTAGTTTAACCTATCATCTATCCTCAAATATTTTAAAATGTCATTATTGTGGATTTTCGTCAAAAGCAGAAAAAAAATGTTCTACTTGTGGATTTGACTCAATGATATATAAGGGAGATGGAACTCAACAAATTGAGGAAATAATAAAAGAAATATTTCCAGATGTAAGAAGCAAAAGAATGGATTGGGACTCTACTAGAGGCAAATGGTCATTTGATAATATAATTAATTCTTTTGCAAATCATGAAGTAGATATACTAATTGGTACCCAGATGATAACTAAGGGACTTGATTTTAAAAATGTTAATCTAGTGGGAGTTTTAAATACAGATCACTTTTTGAATTTCCCTGATTTTAGAGCTCATGAAAAAGCTTTTCAAGTTTTAACCCAGGTTGCAGGTAGATCTGGAAGATCTGGAGAAAGAGGTAAAGTATTTCTACAAACATACCAACCAGATCATCCAATAATTAAAAATGTAATCAATAATGATTACAATAAAATGTATAATAATCAACTTATTGAAAGAAAAGATTACAATTATCCTCCTTTTGTTAGATTGATTAGGATCACTTTAAAAGATAAGAGTTACGAAAAGTTAAATAGTTCATCTGATTGGCTAAACAAAGTAATTAGAGATAATTATAGTGGAATAGTGCTTGGTCCTGTATATCCTGAAATATCTAGAATTAAGAATAAATATCATAAGGAATTTCTAATAAAATTGAGAGATTTAAGCGAGCTTAATAACTTTAGAAATATATTTCAATCAATTTTAAAAAGCTTTGATTCAATATCTAAATACAGGAGTGTAAGAATCACTGTAGATGTTGACCCAATATAGCTTTTACTTTACTTAAAATAAATTTGGCAGATTATATTTAATAACCTAATTTTGCGGCCTAAGATTTTAAGATGAAAAACTACGAAACGGTATTTATTTTAAACCCAGCTCTATCTGAAGAGCAAGTTCAAAAGTCTGTTGACAAATATGAAAAATATTTAAAGTCTAACGGAGCTAAAATAATCAGTAAAGAAATCTGGGGTTTAAAAAAGTTAGCCTACACTATTGAAAATAAAAATAGTGGATTTTATAATCTTTTAGAATATACAGCTCCTGCTGATGTTGTTTCATCTATAGAACTTGATTTTACTAGAGATGAAACTATAATGAGATACTTAACTGTAACTCTTGACAAACACGCTATTGCATGGGCAGAAAAAAGAAGAAATAGAGGTGTAAAAAAATCAAGTACAAAAAAATCAAGTGCAAAAAAAGCTAGTTAATTATGGCAGGTATTGAAGAACAATCGAAAATTAAAAATGAAGGTGAGATTAGATATCTATCCCCTTTAGATATTAATACTTCAAAGGCTAAGAAGTATTGTATGTTTAGAAGGTCAGGAATCAAATATGTAGATTATAAAGATCCAGATTTTTTAGGCAGATTTATCAATGAGCAAGGTAAAATTTTACCAAGAAGATTAACAGGTACATCATTAAAATATCAAAGAAAAGTTGCTGTAGCTGTTAAAAGAGCAAGGCATCTTGGATTACTTCCATATGTTGGAGACTTATTAAAATAATTATGGATATTATACTAAAAGAAAACGTAGCTAATGTAGGCTTCAAAGATGAAGTAGTTTCAGTAAAAGCTGGATACGGTAGAAACTTTTTAATTCCTTCTGGTAAAGCAATTCTTGCTACTGAATCTGCAAAAAAAGTTTTAGCTGAAAATCTTAAACAAAAAGCTTTTAAAGAAAAATCAATAATAGATGAAGCTGAAAAACTAGCTTCTAAAATATCTAAATTAGAACTTCAAATACTTGCTAAAGTTGGTCCTGACGGTAAACTTTTTGGTTCAATTTCTAATACAGATGTTGCTAAGAGTCTTCTTACAAAGAAAATTGAAGTTGGAAAAGAAAATATTTCTATTCCAGGTAAATCAATTAAAAGAATTGGTAAATATCAAGCCAGTATAAGATTACATAGAGAAGTTTCTACTCAATTAAATTTTGAGCTTCAGGCTGAAAAGAAATAATTTCATAACTTTATTGTTCACTCTGATTATCAAATAAATTTTTGATGTCTCAAAAACTTAACACACCTAAGGGTACAAGGGATTTTTCTTCTTTTGAATTAAAAAAAAGAGACTATCTATTAAATATTTTAAAAAACTGTTTTAAAACATTTAATTTTGAAGAAATTCAGACACCTTCATTTGAAAATTTAACAACTCTTACTGGTAAGTATGGTGATGAAGAAGATAACTTAATATTTAAAATCCTTTCTTCTGGTGATAAAATTAAAAAGGCTGACACTGAGTCACTTAAAGAAAATAAACTTACAAAATTTTCAAATTCATTATCTGACAAGGCTTTAAGGTATGATTTAACTGTTCCGTTATCCAGGTTTGTTTCTCAAAATTTAAATAATTTATCATTCCCTTTTAAAAGGTTTCAAACTCAATTAGTATGGCGAGCTGAGAGACCACAACGAGGCAGATATAGGGAGTTTCTTCAGTGTGATGTAGATATAATAGGTGAATCTAATTTTTTAGATGAGGTAGAGTGTATAAAAGTATATGACACTGTCTTTAAAAGATTACGTATGCCAAAAGTTAATCTTAGGATAAATAATAGACAAATCTTAGAGGGAATATCTCAATTAATGAATTTAGATAGTGTTAACCAAATTTCATCTGTTCTTGATAAGAGTGATAAAATAGGTGTTGAAGGAGTGATAAATGAATTAAAAAAAAGAAACCTTCCAGATAGTGCTATTGATCAATTAATCTTTTTCCTTGATCTTAATGGGTCTAATGAGGAAAAAATAAAAAACTTAAGAAATAAATTTAGTTTAAATAAAATTTCAACTGATGGAATTGATTTACTAGAAAAAATAATTAACACTTCCCAAAAATTTAATTTAAATAATGTTGAATTAATCTTTGATTTGTCTCTTGCAAGAGGTCTTAGTTACTATACAGGAACTATTATTGAAGTTTCATCTCCGGAAGAATTTAATATTGGATCCATAGGAGGTGGTGGTAGATATGATAATTTAATTCAAAAAAACAATCCAAGATTAAGTGGTTTTGGGATATCTTTTGGCTTTGATAGAATATCTTTAATACTAGATGAATTAAACTTATTTCCTAGTGAATTAGATTCCTCAAAATCCTTTTTATTTCTGAATTTTGGTATAGAAAAAACACACAATCTTCTAGTTTTTATTGATGAATTAAGAGAAAAAAATATTAGATGCGAGCTATATCCTTCTGATAATAAAATAAAAAAACAGATGGATTATGCTAACCAAAGAGGAATTGACTATGTTGTATTGATTGGTGAAGAGGAGTTAAATAAAAATATTTTTAAATTAAAAGATATGTCAAGTGGTAAAGAATCCTCTTTTGATTTAAATAATATTGTTTCCGAGTTAGAAAAGCTTAGTTAAAGTGATTAAACCATTTTTTGAATGGTCTTTCAATCAAACTAATGAATTTTGAATTTTGAATCTCATCTACATCTGTGTCTATCCCATAAATAATCTCATTTTTACTTAATTCCATATAAGTTCCAAAAAGTCTATCCCATAAAGAAAAAATATTTCCATAATTAGAATCAGTGTATGGTAATTCAAAGTGATGGTGCACTTTATGCATATTAGGTGATACTATTATATAACTCAAAGCTTTATCAACTTTTTCTGAAATTTGAATATTAGCATGATTAAATTGAGAAAGTATAACTGATAGTGATTGATACATTAAAACTAATCCAATAGGTGCACCTGAAATAAATATTCCTATAAGTGTAAATGTAAACCTAATAATGCTTTCAAATGGGTGATGTCTATTTGCTGTAGTTGTATCTACTTTTTGATCTGTATGATGAACAATATGAATATACCATAATAGTTTTACTTTATGTTGAACTAAATGAGGAAGGTAAGCACCAACTAAATCAAGTATTAATATTCCAACTATAATGCTTAGTAAGGGAGATGAGTTTAAAAAATGTATTATACCAAAATTGTTTTCATTAGTCCAATCTGAAGCAGATAATAGCAAGAAGGCTAGAAAAAAATTTATAATAATAGAAGTTATAGTTAAAAGAAAATTTGGAATGGAATGTTTCCATTTCTTGTAATCAAGAAGTTTAAAAGGAACTATGCCTTCGATTATCCAAAATAAAGTAATACCAGAAACCATTATTAATCCTCTGTTAACAGAAGAAATATTCTCAAACAGTAATAATAGGTTTTCCATATTAATTATCTTCAGAACCGTCTCGGTTAGGAACTCTTAAACTAGGCCATTTACCTCTTTCACCTGTCATTGGATTTATTGGAAGAACTCTTCTATCTCTCGGCATTAATTCATCTTCTTCACTAGCTAGATATGTAAGAATAGCAACAAGAATTGCATTATCTCTTACATCATCAAAAATTATTTTATCATAGGTATCTCTATTTGTATGCCAAGTGTAAAAGTATTTACTTTTACCACCGTAAGAAAAATCAAGAGATGTTAAGTTAAAACCTGGTACGCCTGAAGAAACAAAATTTCTCCAATCTGATGATCCTCCAGCCCTAACCATTACACCATTAGATTCCTTCTGAAATAAAGGTATAGGAACACCAGGGAAATCAGTTTCAATTTCATCACTTATTTCAGATGGAACATATTTTAACCAATCACCCATAAATCTGTAAGCTTCAGTAAATCCATGACCACTTATTTGAACTGTTCTACCTGTACCATTATCTTGATTGAAAAGAGCTTGAAGGTTTTTTACTATTTCTGGATTGTCTTCCACAAATGCACTAGATCCATTTAAACCTTGTTCTTCTGCACCCCAATGACCAGCGATAATTGTTCTTTTAGGGTTAGGATAAATCTTTTTCAAAATTCTCATAGCTTCCATCATTACAATAGTTCCTGTTCCGTTATCAGTAGCTCCCGTTCCTCCTCCAGTAGTATCAAGATGAGCTGAAAGAATTATATATTCATTTGGTTTTTCAACACCTTCAATTCTTCCAATCGAATTGTATGTAGGAACTTTTCCAAGTTCTTTGGACTGTATATTAATATTAACAGTAGGTTTTTGACCACTTTCAGCAAGTCTAAATAGTAATCCGAAATCTTCCATACTAACATCAACTGTAGGAGTATCAGAACTTATACCAAAAGAACCAGGGCTAAAAATTGTATTTGTACCAAATCCACCTTGCCAATTACTGGTAATTATGGCTGCAGGTTTGGCATCTTCTATTGCTTTAATCATATCACTATAGGCATAACCTGTTTTTCTTATATTCCTAGCTTGTCTACTTCTTTTTGTTAGTCTAAACTTTCTGATTTCTTCTAATGTTTTTTCTTTAGCCCATCTTTCGATATCATAATCAGGTCTACCGGAAATATCAGGTTCTCCGAGAAGAACATGTTTACCTTTGATGGTTTTTAACCAAGATTCAAATTTTTCTTTAGACTCATAAGGAATATTAACAACCTCTCCTAATTCACCATTCTTTTTTGTGCTAGCACTCCATGATAATTGTTGGCCTTCTAGAGATTTTACCCAAGGAGACATCATGTCTATATGACTAATTCCTCTTTCCCATGCTCTCCATTGACCAAATTGTTCATTTTTAGAATTAATCCCCCAACTATTGTATTTTTTAATAACCCAATCATGAGCCTGTAACATTTGACTTGTACCGGTAAGTCTTGGTCCTATCTGATCCATTAATTCATGAGCTAAATTTTCTAGTTTAGAATTATTATTAGCCTCACTTACTATCTTATTTATTGTTTGAAGTTTGTTTTGTGAAAAAGAAAAATTAAAAAATAAGGCAGTAATTAGAATAGATATAATTTTTTTCATTTTTTTAGATTTATTGCTTCAAATATAACTAAATACTTAAATTACAAGTGTTAAAAGAATTCTAAATCAATTATATTTAAAAGACCATACTTATGAAAAAAATTATTTATTCACTTCTATTCATCATGATTTCTTCAAATATTATTTTTGCTCAAGAAAAAATTGAGGAGAAGGATGAGAAAAAAGAGAAAACTAACAAAAACTTACCTATAAAGCCAGATAGGTTTTATGACCTGAATACTGATACTGGAACATGGATGTCACTTGATGTAAGTCCAGATGGTCAAAAGATTGTCTTTGATTTATTAGGAGACTTGTATATGATACCTATCTCAGGTGGTAAAGCAACAAGAATTACAAAGGGAATGGCTTTTGATACTAACCCAAGATTTTCTCCAGATGGAAAATCCCTAGTATACACAAGTGATGCTAGTGGAGGTAACAACATATGGATTAGAGATTTAGAAGCAAATGATTCTACTCAAATTACTAAAGAAAAAGACTTACAAACTGCATTCGCTGATTGGACTAAAGATGGAGATTATATTATAGCAGCAAAAGGTAGAAGAAATCTAAAGCTTCATATGTATCACAAAGATGGTGGATCTGGTGTAAAATTAATAGACAAACCTTCATCAATTAAGATTACTCAACCAATAGTTGGAAGTGAGGATCGTTATATTTGGTATGCTCATAGAACAAGTTCTTGGCAGTATAATGCAAGGTTTCCACAATATCAGATTTCTAAATTTGATAGAGAAACAGGAGAAATTAAAAGAGAAACTTCAAGATTTGGCTCAGCTTTCACTCCAACATTATCCCCTGATGGAAAATGGCTTGTTTATGGAACAAGATATGAGGATAAAACTGCTCTAAGAATTAGAAACCTAAAAACTGGAGATGAAAGATGGCTTGCATATCCAATTCAAAAGGATGATCAAGAGTCACAGGCTACAATGGGAGTATTACCAGGCATGGCTTTTACTCCAGATAGCAAGAATTTAGTGGCTTCTTATGGAGGAAAAATAAATAAAATACCTTTAAGTGGAGGTGCCTCATCAATTATTCCATTTGAGGTAAACGAAAAGATTGCTGTAGGTCCTGAATTGAAGTTTGATTATCTAATTTCTGATTCAAATGAAATGGATGCAACTCAAATAAGAGATGCAGCTGTTTCTCCTGACAAAACACATATTGCATTTACAGCATTAAATAAATTATATGTAAAGAATCTTATAACTGATAAAATAATAAGACTTACAAACTTTGGTGATAAAGTAATAGAAGCTATGCCCGCATGGAGCCCAAATGGAAAGGATATTGCATTTGTTACATGGGATAATAATAATGGAGGTTATATTTATAAAATAAGAGCAGATGGTAAAAGGAATCCAATACTTTTAACTGCTGATGATGCTGGAAGAAGTTCAGGGGTTTTCATGAATCCTAAATGGAATTTTGAAGGAGATAAAATAGTTTTTCTAATTGGTGATCAAAGAAGCTATAAAGAAAGCTATGCTCCAAGTGCTTTTCAGTCAAATGAAAAAATTATGTGGGTCTCTTCAAATGGAGGAAAACTTAATTTTATTGATGATTCAAAGGGAAGAGAATATCCACACTTTGTAAAAGGAAAGGATAGGATATATTTATTTCATTATAGTGATGGTTTAGTCTCTATTAAATGGGATGGAACAGATCAGAAAAAAATATTAAAAGTAACTGGATCTACTCCATATGGTGCAGGAGATACTAAAACACCTTCAGGAGCGAGTATAATTTTAATTTCCCCTGATGGAAAGACAGGTTTAGCAAAAGTTGTTAATAATATATATAGTTTTACAATTCCATATTCAGGAATAGAGTCTCTAAAAATTTCTTTATCTAATCCTAAATTTTCATCTTTTCCAGCAAGGAGATTAACTGAGATTGGAGGGGAGTTTCCTTCTTGGAGCAATGATTCTGAATTTATTTATTGGTCTATTGGTAAATCATTCTTAACCTACAGTCTTACTGAGGCAAATGAGTTTGAAGAGATCCAAAAATCTAAAGAAAAAGAAAAGAGTGATGAAGAAAAGAAGAAAGAAGAAATAGCAGAACAAATTGCTAAAGTTAATCCAGAATTGGCAGGTGAGTTATCAGATGAAAAAGATGATAAATATAAGCCTGAAGAGATAGACATTATAGTCACTCTAGAAAGAGATATTCCCTCTGGAACAATACTTCTTCAAAATGCTAAGATTATTACAATGAACGGGAATGAGATTATTGAAAAAGGTAATATTCTTATTAAAAATAATAGAATTGTTGATGTTAGTGCTAGTGAAATTAGAATTGATAATGAAGATATAACTGTAATGGATATGAGTGGAAAAGTAATCTTGCCAGGTTTTATAGATACTCATGCTCATATGTGGCCAAGTTGGAATCTTCATAAACTTCAACCATTTTCATATGCTGCAAATTTAGCATATGGAGTAACTACGACTAGAGATCCACAGACTGCAACAACAGATGTCCTTACATATAGTGATATGGTTGATACTGGTAAAATATTAGGACCAAGAATATACTCAACAGGTCCTGGTGTTGGATATTGGGGTTATAATGTCAAAAGTCTAGATGAGGCTAGGGATGTATTAAAGCAATATTCTAAATATTATAACACAAAATCAATTAAAATGTACGTTGCAGGAAATAGACAACAAAGACAGTGGATATTAATGGCAGCTAAAGAACAAAAAATAATGCCAACTACTGAGGGAAGTCTTAATCTTAGACTAAATATGGCTTCAACTATTGATGGTTATCCAGGCCAAGAACACAACCATCCAATTTATCCTGTTTTTAAAGATTATATTGGATTAACAGCTTTTTCAAAAAGAGCTTATACTCCAACTCTTCTAGTAACTTATGGTGGGCCTTGGGCAGAGAATTATTATTATGCTACTGAAGATCTTCATGGAGATGAAAAATTAAATTTCTTTACTCCAAAAGAAGAGGTTGATTCAAAATCTAGAAGGAGAAATGTCGGATGGTTTATGGATGAAGAATATACTTTTCCAGAACTAGCAGAATTTGTAAAAGATCTAGTTGAGGCAGGAGGTATTTCAGGTGTTGGATCTCATGGTCAACTTCAAGGTCTAGGATATCATTGGGAACTATGGAGTATGGCTGCAGGAGGTATTAAAAATCATGATATGCTTAAAGTAGCTACTATTAAAGGAGCATATGCAATTGGACTTGATAAAGAATTAGGGTCAATTGAGAAGGGTAAATTAGCAGATCTAGTTATATTAAATAAAGATCCTCTTGAAAACATTAGGAATACAAATTCCGTAGATATGATAATGAAAAATGGTAGAATATATGATGGAAATAATTTAAACGAAATTTATCCTTTAAAGAAAAAATATTCAAACTTTGATTGGCAACAAAACAAACCGGATTCATTACCAGGCATTAAAAAATAAATATTATGAGAAAATTTTTACTACTTAACCTTATATTTTTAGGTTCACTTTATTCACAAGATTATTATTTTGAAAAATACGCTCCTTTTGATTCTGATATAAAGTCTCCAGAGGAATTTTTAGGCTATCCAATTGGTGATATGCATACAAGACATGATTTGATTGTGTCGTATATGACATATTTATCTAATGTGTCAGATAAAGCAGACATGTTTAAATATGCAACTTCATATGAGGGAAGAAAATTAATATACTTAATAGTAAGTAGTCCCGAAAAAATAAAAAATATTGAATCAATTAGGAAAACACATATTTCATATATAAATCCAGATTATGAAAATTACACTGAAACTTCAATACCTAATAATTTTCCTGTAATTGTAAATCTAGGCTATAATGTTCATGGAAATGAACCTTCTAGTTCAGAGGCAGCAATGCTTACTGCATATACATTAATTAGCTCTAAATCTAAAGAAGTTGAAGATTATCTAGAAAATTCAATTGTGTTAATTGACCCTACAATCAATCCAGATGGAAGAGATAGGCATACTCAATGGGTAAATAGTTATAAAGGTTCTCCGCTTGTTGATGATCCTCAGGATGCTGAACATAATGAATATTGGCCTGGTGGAAGAACAAATCATTATTGGTTTGATTTAAATAGAGATGTATTGCTAGGGATACACCCAGAGACTAGGGGTAAAATTAATTTTCATCATAATTGGTTTCCAAATGTTACAATGGATTTCCATGAAATGGGTTCAAATAGCACATATTTTTTTGTTCCATGGAAAGCTCATGCTGCAAAGGATCCTGTAATACCTCAAGAAAATTATGAATACTTTGAAACATTATTTGGAACCTTTTTTGCTAAGGGTCTTGATGAGATAGGATCTCTCTATTTTTCAAAAGAAGCATTTGATAAAACATATCCTGGATATCACTCTTCATATGCTGATTTACTTGGTGGAATAGGAATGTTATTTGAACAAGCAAGTTCTAGAGGACATAAACAAGTAAATCAATTTGGAGAAATCACATTTCCTTTCACAATAAGAAATCATTATGTGTCTGGTATGAATACTGTTAAAGCTTCAGTTGAAATGAAAGATGAGTTAAAAGAGTATCAACAAAGATTTTTTGCTTCAGCATTAACAGATGCTGATAAAAAAAGAGTAAAGGGTTATTCTTTTAAAATGGGGAAAGATAGAAATAAGACTAAGGCATTTCTTGACAAATTAATGATACATGATATAAGAGTTTTAAAAGATAATAATGATTTTTTTGTTCCAACTAAACAAAAAAATTACAGAACTGTAAGGTCTATTTTTGAAACTAATACTGAATTTAGAGATAGCGTTTTTTATGATGCTTCAGCTTGGTCAATTGCAAATTTTTATGATATTGATTATAGTCCTTCATCGAAAAATCTTGAAGGTATTGAACTTGACAATCTAGATAATTTATTTAATGTTAATAAAATAGATAAGTCTGAGTATGCATATATTATTAATTCTGTTGATTATAATATTCCAGCTGTTATAAACACTCTAATTAATCATGATATTCTTGTTTCAACAGCATTTAAGCCTATTAAAATTAACACTTCTAGTGGTCTAAAATCATTTGATTATGGCTCTCTTGTCATACCTTTAAGTCTTCAAAAAGTAACCTCAAATGAGTTATTTGAAATACTAAATACTATTCAGAAAGAGTATCAAGTAGATATTTATTCAGCTCCTTCTGGTTTAAGCTCTGGTGGAATTGATCTTGGGAGTGGATATGTATCTCCAATAAAAAAACAAAAAGCAATGATGTTTGTTGGTACTGGAGTAAGATCATATGAAGCTGGGGAGATATGGCATTTATTAGATCAAAGAGTAGGAATGCCAATATCTAAAATTCCTATTAGAAATTTTGATAGAGTTTCAATAGAAAAGTATACAACTATGGTAATTGTATCAGGTAGTTATGACTTTAATGAAGATCAATTAAAAAAAATAAAAGACTGGGCTAGTTCTGGAAACACAATTATTTCAATTGGTTCTGGTTCAAAATTTCTTATTGATAATGGAATTGTAAATGAAAAATTACTTAAGTCAGACAAAGATGAGGATAGAAAAGATTATCAACCATACATTGATGCACGAGATAATAGAGGAAAAGAAAGAATTGGTGGTATTATCTTAAATGCTCAAGTCGATCTGACACATCCTATTGGATTTGGTTATGAGGATTCTAATATTCCAGTTTACAGAAATAATAATGTATGGATTCAACCATCAGATAATGAATATTCCTCAGTTTTAAGGTATACTAACAACCCTTTGATAGATGGATTTATAACAGACAATAATGCTGAGAAACTTAATTCTACAATTTCTTTATTAGTATCTAAAATTGGAGACGGAAGAGCAGTAATGTTTTCTGATAATCCTAATTTTAGAGGTTCATGGTATGGGACAAATAGACTATTTCTAAATGCAATATTGCTTGGAGATAAGATTCAAGTTCCATAATGAAATGGTTTAGAGATATTGGGCCAGGTGTTTTAATTGCTGCTGCATTTATAGGACCTGGAACTGTTACTCTTTGTACAATTGCTGGCGCTTCTTTTGGATACTCATTAATCTGGGCAATTATTTTATCAACATTTTCTACAATTGTACTTCAAGAAATGTCACTTAGAATAGGCTTAGTTACAAGGATGAACTTAGCTGAAGTTATAAGAACCTCAATAAAATCTGTTTTACTAAATAGATTTATAATATTACTTATTATTTCTTCTATTTTAATTGGAAATGCAGCTTATGAAGCAGGAAATATTACAGGTGCATCCTTAGGTATTTCAGCAATTATAAATAATCAATCAGTTAATTACTTTCCTATTTTAATTGGATTGATTGCCTTTATAATACTTTATCAAGGAAATTATAAGATACTAGAAAGGTCTCTTATATCACTTGTATTACTGATGAGTATATCTTTCTTTATTACAGCTATTATGACTAAACCAGACATAACTAATATGTTAAATGGTATTTTTAAACCAAAAGTAAACTCAGATAACTTGTTAATTATATTAGGTCTTATTGGCACAACAGTAGTTCCATATAATATTTTTCTACACTCATCATTAGTTTCTGAGAAATGGAATTCAATTCATAAACTTAGAGTAGCTAGATTAGAAAGTTTTATTTCAATTCTTCTAGGTGGTTTAATATCATTATCAATAATAATAACTGCTGCTTCAGTAACTAACCAAAATATTACTGGTGTAATTGATTTAGCAGAAGGTTTAGAACCACTTTATGGAAAATTTGCTATATACTTCCTTGGTATTGGGTTGTTTGCCTCAGGAATAACATCATCTATTACAGCTCCTTTAGCAGCAGCATACGTTGCTAAAAGTTGTTTTGGATGGAATGATTCACTTAAGAGTAAAAGATTTAGAATGGTTTGGATTTTTATATTAATTATTGGTGTGTCGGCATCTATGGTAAATATTAATCCTATCGAAATAATAAAGTTTGCTCAGTTTTCAAATAGTCTTTTGCTTCCAATAATTGCTATAATACTCTTATGGTTAATTAATAACAAGAACATAATTAGTAGTGAATACAATTATAGGTATCAAAATGTTCTTGGTATTTTTATAGTAATTATTTCTCTTATACTTGGAGTTAAAGGTTTAATTTCTCTTTTATAATGTTAAATATTAATTGTGATTTAGGAGAAGGGTTAAATAATGAACATTTAATTATGCCATTGATTAACTCATGTAATATTGCCTCAGGTGGTCATGCTGGGAATACTAAAAGTATGATAGAATGTGTTGAAATATCAATTAGATGTAATGTTGAAATTGGAGCCCATCCATCCTATCCTGATAGATTAAATTTTGGTAGAAAAAAAATGGAAATTTCAAAACCTGAATTATCATACAGCATAATTACTCAGATTGAATCATTAGAGACTATAGCTAGCTCATATGGTAAAAAATTACATCATATTAAAGCCCATGGAGCCCTGTATAACAAGATGATAAGTGATATAGATCTTGCAGATTTTTATCTTGATACAATTAAAGAGTATAAATCAAAATATTCTATATATATCCCATATAAATCAGAGATTGAAAAGTTAGCTTCAAAAAGAGGATTTGATATAATCTATGAAGTATTTGGTGATAGAAATTATAATGATAATTTAAGTTTAGTCTCAAGAGAAAAAGAGAATGCACTTATCAATGATCCTAAAGAAGTAATTAATCATCTAACATCTATTATAGAGTCAAATGCTGTTAAAACTATTTCAGGAGATACTCGTGAAATAAAATTTGACACCATATGTATTCATTCTGACACAAATAATTCTATTCAGATTCTTAAAGAAATAAATAAAGTTTTTAAGAATAGATAATACTATGAAATATTTTATTTACAACGAAAACTCAATCTTAATTACATTCAATTCTGAAATAAATTCAGAATTTATTTACACTATTTCTTCTCTAAGAACTAAAATAGAAAATGATTTTAAAGAATATTTGATTGACACTGTTCAGTCTATAAATTCATTACTTATAGTTTATGAAAGAAATAAAATTTCAACATATGATTTCTTAACTAAAGTAAGGAGTGTAAAGCTTGAAACAATTATCAAAAAAGAGAAGAGTAAAACATGGGAAATACCTGTGTGTTATGACACAACTTATGCTTCTGATCTTGAGGAATTTTCAAAATCAAAAAAAATATCTAAGAATGAGGTTGTTCAAATACATAAATCTAAAATATATGATGTAATGTCTATGGGTTTTTTGCCTGGATTTATGTATTTAGGAACTACTAACTTTAAGTTACACTGTGAAAGAAAAGTAAAACCTTCTTTTAAAGTAAGAAAGGGATCAATAGGTCTTGCTTTGAATCAAACATGTATATATCCACTGGATAGTCCAGGAGGGTGGCATATTATAGGGTTATCCCCTTTAGAGTTCTTTGATTTAAAATCAAAACCTCCATGTTTTGCAAGTCCAGGTGATAAAATAAAATTTTTTGAAATATCAAAATCTAAATTTGAAACAATGATAAAAAATAAATCTCTTAAACCTAATTTTATCTAAATGATAAAAGTACTCGACCCTGGTCTTTACTCAACCATTCAAGATAATGGTAGATATGGATATAGAAATATTGGAGTTCCGTATTCAGGATTTATGGATCAAGATAGTGCTATTGAAGCAAACAAAATTATAGGGAATAAGGTTAATGAATCTCTTTTAGAAATTACTTTAATGGGACCTACATTGCTTTTTAATGATAACTATACTTTATCTATAACAGGAGGAGATTTTACTCCTCAGTTAAATGATAAAAAAATTGAAATGTACAAACCAATAGAAGTTAAATTAGGAGATGTTTTAAAAATCAATCAAACATCTAATGGAGCTAGATGCTATCTAGCTTTTTCTGGAGGTATTACTTCTAAAAGCTATCTTGGTAGTAAATCTTCATATAAGAGTATAACACCATCCTATTTTCTAAAAAGAGGAGATGAAATTAAAGTAAATAAGAGTAATAAATCTAATTTTATTAGTGACTCTAAATCAAAATTTTTACTAACTAGTTTTTTAAATGTTTTTAGTGGGCCAGAATTTAATTTTCTTGAGAAAGATTCAGTAGATAACTTATTTAATAAAGAATTTACAATAGGAATTAATAACAGAATGGCTTATAACTTAACAGAAAAAATTCAAACTAAAACCAAATCAATTATTTCATCTCCGGTTTTACCAGGAACTATTCAAATGACTCCTTCAGGAAATATTATAATTCTTCATAGAGATTGTCAAACAACAGGTGGATACTCGAGAATACTTCAATTAAATGAGAAATCTTTGAATGATTTGTCTCAATTAAAAATTGGTGATAAAATAAAATTTAAATTAATTAATTAGTAGAAATTTTTATTTCAATAAGTGGGTTTTCTGAAAATTCTTTATCTAGTTTTTTCTTTATTCTAAAAAGTTTATTTAATTCTCTTTCTTTCTTTTTATTTGCCTTATCAATTTCAGGAAGAACTATTGTATCTCCTTTAACTTCTAATTTCATCTCATTTATAAGTTCCTCAATACTTTCTTCAGTTAATTTAATTTGTTTTCCAATTGCTTTTCTTTTTATTATTCCTGTTAAACTACTATCAATTCTTACATTTTTTACTCTGAGCAATAATCTTACTAATTTACTATCATCTTTAACTTGATAGGTTTGAGGATTACTAGTATAAGCATTATAATAATTTTGATTTTTTAATTTTCTCCCATCTAAATTAATTTCTACAGGTCCGTTATGCCTGAAGCTAAATTCTCTTTTTGAAATAAACTCTTGTAGATTTATAACAATTTTTAAGCTTTCTCTATAGAATTGTGATCTTAGTAATCCTCTAAGTAATTCATTTCTATCTCTAACTGTATATTCTTCTCCAAATAAAAATACTGTAGGAAGTCTTTTTGTTCCTACATTAACGTTACTTAAATCAACTTTAGTTCCCTCTTGACCAATCAAATTAGAAGATGAAATTATTAAGAATAATAGTATAGGTAAAAAATATTTCACATTTAAAGCTAAATAAAAAATGACTATTATTCTGGTATTATAAAAACTAATGGGTCAAAGTTCCATAAACTAGGAAGTAAAAAGAATACAAAAAGAGTTAATATAATAATTGAAATTATGTTCATCCATATACCTACACGAACCATATCAGGTATGCGTAAATAACCTGATCCAAAAACCACTGCGTTAGGAGGCGTTGCGACTGGTAACATAAACGCACAAGTTGCTGCAACAGTTGCTGAAACCATTAAAATGAATGGGTGGACATCAATCGTTATTGCCATTGGATATAAAATAGGCAATAGCATAGCTGTAGTTGCTAGATTTGATGTGATTTCTGTTAGAAAATTAACTGCAGCAATCAAAACGATAACCAATAAAAATAGTGAAACTCCATCCAATAAAGTCATTTGAGAACCTATCCACAAAGCCAAGCCGCTATCCTTAAAACCAGCAGCTAAAGCCATTCCTCCTCCAAATAACAATAAAATTCCCCAGGGTAATTTTACAGCTTCTTCCCAATTTATAAGTCTTCTTTCTTTGTTTTTAGTAGGTATTAAGAAAATGATAATTGCTCCTATAATTGCAATAATAGTATCATCAATAGATGGAATAATTGATTTTAATAAAAAAGATCTACTAAACCATGCAAATGCAGTTAAACCAAATACGAGCCCTACTAATTTTTCTTCATAGCTTATTTTACCTAATGCCTTTAGTTGTTTGCTAATCTCCTCTCTTCCACCAGGAAAAGTTTTTTGTTTAAACTTAAAAGCAATGCTCGTAAGATATTTCCAACATATAAATAATAATACAATTGAAATTGGAAAACCAAATTTAAACCATTGTGCGAATGTGATTTCATAGCCAAAGGTTTCCTCAACTACACCTGCTAAGACTAAATTAGGAGGCGTTCCAATCAGAGTACTTAAACCTCCAATAGAAGCACTATAAGCAATACCTAACATTAAAGCTTTTCCAAAAATTAAATTTTCTTTCTCAATTGTATTAGGATCATCTTTTAATTGAGTTACTATTGCAAGTGCAATAGGTAACATCATAACTGCAGTTGCTGTATTTGAAATCCACATTGACATAAATGCAGTGGCCATCATAAAACCAAGAATAATAGTTACGACATTAGTTCCAATTAAATTGATAATATTTAATGCTATACGTTTATGTAGGTTCCATTTTTGGATAGCTATCGCAATTATAAAACCACCTATATATAAAAAAACATACTTGTGTCCAAAAGATGCAGTTGTCTCTGATAGTCCTAGTCCACCAGTTAAGGGGAATAAAACAATAGGTAGTAAAGCTGTTACAGCTATTGGAATAGCTTCTGTAATCCACCAAATAGCAATCCATATAGTAGATGCAAGAATAGCATTTGCTCGCGGATTCAATCCTTCAGGATGAAAAAAAAGTAAAATGAAAATGAATGCTAATGGACCCGAAAATAAGCCGATATTTTTTGGAGTAATGTTCATCTTTCAAATTTAAAAATAATATATTTTGGTGTTACAGCTGTTTTAAATAGTAGTTTGTTTTAATAATCACAAAAAAAGCCCTTAAATATTAAATATTATCAAGGGCTTTTGCGGAGAAAGAGGGATTCGAACCCCCGGAGGTATGACCCTCAACAGTTTTCAAGACTGCCGCATTCGACCACTCTGCCATTTCTCCAAATGCAGTTGCAAATATACACGATTTTAGATATAAAAAAATAATTTGATACTAAGGTGAATCAAAAAATAAATATCTTAATTTTAGCCTCATGCTATTAGATATAAATTCAATTTTAATACTTCTAGGAATTGGCCTTTTTGCAGGAGTTGTTAATACACTAGCAGGTGGCGGATCACTTGTTACTCTTCCAGTTTTAATACTATTCTTGGGTCTAGATGAAGCAACTGCAAACGGTACAAATAGACTTATGGTAATTTCAGCAGCTCTAGTCGCAAGTTACGGTTATAGAAGTAAAAAAATTCTAACACATCCATACGGATTATATTTTGGTATAGTGGCTACTTTTGGAGCTATCATTGGAGCCAGAATTGCTATAGATATAGATGGAGATACTTTCAAGAGATTTTTAGCTATTATTATGATAACTGTTGGTGTTATAATAGTTTTTAGATCTAAATCAATTGCTTCTTTAGATTTACCAGAAAGACTTACTGGTAAATATTTAATAGGAGGATTAGTTGGTTTCTTTTTTATTGGAATTTATGGAGGATTTCTTCAAGCCGGAGTAGGGATAGTAATAATGCTTTTGCTTACTCAATTAAATAGAATGAACTTACTTAGAACTAACTCAGTTAAAGCATTCTCTGTATTTTTCTATTCAATTGCAGCAGTTGCAATTTTTGCATTAGATGGTAAAATATTATGGATGGTTGGGCTATGGATGGTTCTGGGTTCAATAGTAGGAGCATGGCTATCAAGCAGGTGGTCAGTTAAGAAAGGTGACAAAGTTATTAGAATAACTCTTCTTATTATGGTGTCTTATATGGCAGTAAAACTTTGGTTAGACACTTTTTAATAGCTAGTGTGATCAACTATACTTAATCCGTAACCAGAAAGTCCTACTCGATGTTTCTGTTCAGAGTTACTAAGTAAATTAACTTTAGAAATATCTAAATCATGCAAAATTTGAGCTCCAATTCCAAAATCTCTAAAATCAATTTTAGGTTTTTCTGAATCCTCATTTATAGAGTTGAGTTTTTTCAATATATTTTCAGATGATTGATTTTGATTAATAAAGATTACAGCACCTTTTCCTTCTTTATTAATTTGCTCAAAGATTTTATCATAATTTTTTTCATTGGTTCCTGACAATATCTTAGTAACATCATTATCAACAACTGATGAATTTATTCTAGTTAGAATAACCTCATCTTTATTCCATTTACCAAGAGTTAATGCTATATGAACTTGATCATTATTAGTTTGTTTGTATGCTCTTAATCTATAATTTCCAAAGTTAGTTTTAACTTCTTTATCAAAGCTTTTACTAATTAAGCTATCATTCTTCATTCTATATGCTACAAGATCCTCAATTGAAACTAATTTTAAATTAAATTTTTCTGCTACTTTAAATAACTCAGGTAATCTTGACATAGATCCATCATCATTCATAATTTCAACAATAACTCCAGCGGATTTAAAACCCGCAAGTCGAGCAAAATCTATAGCAGCTTCAGTATGACCTGTTCTTCTCAGAACACCTCCGTTCTTAGCAATTAAAGGAAAAACATGACCAGGTCTTTGAAGATCTTCCGGTTTTGTATTTTTATCTACTAATGCTTTAACTGTTTTAGATCTATCTGATGCAGATATTCCTGAGGTTACTCCGTTTCCTTTTAGATCAACTGATACAGTAAATGCAGTTTCAAGAGGATCAGTATTATTAGGAACCATTTTTTTAAGACTTAGTTTAGAACATAATTTTTCTGACATTGGAACACAGATTAATCCTCTACCATTTTTTGCCATAAAATTAATTTTTGAAGAATCAATTGTTTCAGCAGCAGTAATAAAATCACCTTCATTTTCTCTGTTTTCATCATCAACAACAATAATAATTTCTCCATTTTTTATTGCAGAGATTGCATCTTCTATTTTATCTAATTTAATCTTACTCATTTTCCTAATTTAAATTTATTGATTACTTGAATTACTTTATCATATAATGTAAAACTAATCCCCCTGTCTGCTGAAACAATTTTAGTCAGATAAATAGCAAAAGGGGCTATTATAAAAGTTGATATCCAGCTTCCTATAAAGGGGCTAATTGAGCTATCTTCAGCAGCATTTTTCCCAAAAACTCCAATATAGTGATACGTTAGAAATATCACAATTGATAAAACTAGTGGAAGTCCCAGTCCACCTTTTCTAATAATCGCACCTAATGATGCTCCAATAAGAAATAAAAATATACATGCAAAGATCAAACTATACCTTTCATTAATACTAAGCTTGTGAAGGTTTATTAGTTTTTCCTGTAAGAAGAATGTCTTTTTTTTATTAGATAATTGTCTTAGATACATATCAACTTCTTCATCTGCCATAGTTAAAATACTATTAGTCTCATATACTTCAGGATTATCTAGAAGATAAAGAAATGATTTATTAAGTTCAACTTTAATTAATTCTGCTTGATTAGTATTTAAATTAGGAAGTTTTCTAATTGTATGACCAGACAAAAAAGTAATACCGTGCCTATTTTTATCACTCTCAAACTTATTGATTAAAGTGTCTGAGCTTTTTTTTAGTTCGGTAACTTTTTGCATCCTATAAGTTGACTTATAGTTCTCCTCTTCAAGATTAACATTATTAAATTCTGAAATATCTATGTTTAATATATATTCATCAAAGGAAGCTCTAGTATGTGGGTACTTTTGTTTTTCAGCAGTAGTAGATGCAAGTATATCTTCATATCTATAACCATTTCTTAAAATTAGTTGAAGATAATTCTCATTTTCATTTTTGACTTCTCCATTTTCAGCTTTAATTACAAGTCTATTAACTTCATCATCTGATATACTGTGAAGAATTATATCTTCTAGAAATTGCTCGTTATCACCAAACTTTTTTGCAACTTTAATATTCATATTTCCTATATCATTAAAAATTCCTTCACGAATACTTAAAGTGGGTTTTAGTTTAGCTAAATTTTTTCTCAAATTATAGGACTTCAATTCACCATATGTTACCACATTATCTGAAAAATAAAAGGATCCAATTCCAAGAAAAATATGAAAAATTAATAATGCTACCATGCTTCTTACAATAGATATTCCATTTGATTTCATGGCAATAAACTCATAGTTTTCAGATAGAGTCCCATAAGTAGTTAATGATGCAAGAAGTATTGATAGAGGTAATACGAGAGGAACTAATTTTGGTGAGAAATACATAAAAAATTTACCGATTGTAAAAATGTCTAAACCTTTACCAGCAAGCTCATCTATATAAAGCCAGAATGTTTGAATAATAAATATCAAAAAACATATAGCAAAAACGCCAATGAATCTAGTTAAGTATGACTTTAATATGTATTTGTCTAATATTTTCAATTTTCGAGAACTGTTAAATAATTTTCATAATCATTTATATCAAATTTAAATAAAGACAATGGAACCTTTAAATTATAATCATAAGTTAATGTTAAAAATCTATTGATCACAGTACCACTTTGTTCTTCAATCATTTCAATTTTTTCAATAGAAAGATTAGAGGAATTAATAAATATGTTATAAATAATATCTTTTTCTTCAGGGCTTTTTGCAGTTATAAAATGAGAGTTTTCATTTATATTTTGATTTTTTAAATCAAATCCTTTTAAGAAAAAATTAAATATTTGACTAGGTGTGAAATTTAAAAATGAATTGTTTTCATTACTTATTATAATCTCTTTATTTTCATGAATAATTGTATAAAATTTTTCACCATCATATATCTGATCAATTTCAGGAGTGTCTATTAGATATTTTTCACCTTTAATATAAAAAACACCATTAATTGGTAAAAGGTTATTTTCAAATTCAGAAGAAACATTGAATTTATAGTAGACATTGTTTAGCATTAATGCATTTTCTCTTACTCTTTCAATAATATCAATCGCAGATTCTTGAGCAGATAGGTTTGCAAAACCTAAAAGAAATACTAAGACTTTTATGAATAATTTATTTTTGTCCACCACTCAAAAGAGTTTCTAATGAATTTAAATCTGATATGAGTACCTGTCTAGGTTTACTACCTTCAAAAGGACCTACAATACCAGCATCTTCCATTTGGTCAATTAATCTTCCTGCTCTATTATATCCAAGTTTAAGTTTTCTTTGGAGTAAAGAAGCTGAACCTTGTTGGTTTGAAACAATAACTCTAGCAGCATCATTAAACATTAAATCTCTATCCTCTATCGAAATATCAGATGACTGACCACCATCTTCTTTTGAGTACTCAGGAAGTTCATATGCTGTTGGATAGCCCATTTGTGATCCTATAAAATCAGATAACTTATCAACTTCTGGGGTATCAATAAATCCACATTGTATTCTAGTTAAATCATTTGATTGTGAATATAATAAATCACCCCTTCCAATCAATTGTTCTGCACCGCCTGTATCTAGAATTGTTCTAGAATCAATTTTAGAGGTAACTCTAAATGCAATTCTAGCCGGGAAGTTTGCTTTAATTAGTCCAGTGATTACATTCACAGAAGGTCTTTGTGTAGCTATTATTAGATGAATTCCTACAGCTCTTGAAAGTTGTGCTAATCTAGCTAAAGGAGTCTCTACTTCTTTTCCAGCTGTCATTATTAAATCTGCAAACTCATCTATCACTAGGACTATATATGGTAAAAAAGTATGTCCATTTTCTGGATTTAATTTTCTGGATATAAATTTTGTATTGTATTCTTTTATATTCCTAGTCATTGCATCCTTAAGCAATTCATATCTTTTATCCATTTCCATACATAATGAATTAAGTGTATTAATTACTTTATCATTATCTGTAATTATTGCATCTTCTGATTCGGGAAGTTTAGCTAGGTAGTGTCTTTCTATTTTATTATAAATAGAAAGTTCAATTTTTTTTGGATCAACTAAAACAAATTTTACTTGAGCTGGATGCTTTTTATAGAGTATAGAAGTAATAATGGCATTAATCCCAACAGATTTACCTTGACCAGTTGCACCAGCCATTAAAAGGTGAGGCATCTTAGTTAAATCAACTATAAATGTTTCATTACTGATCGTCTTTCCAATTGCAATTGGAAGCTCCATTTCAGATTCAATATATTTTTTTGATGATAGAAGGGACTTCATTGACACAATAGACTTTTTCTTATTAGGAACTTCAATACCTATAGTTCCTTTTCCAGGTATTGGAGCAATTATTCTTATGCCAAGAGCTGAAAGAGATAAAGCTATATCATCTTCAAGATTTTTTATTTTTGAAATTCTTACTCCTGCATTGGGAATTATTTCATAAAGTGTTACAGTAGGACCAATAGTAGCTTTAATTTGTTTTATACCAATATTATAATTTTTAAGAGTATCAACTATTTTATTTTTGTTTGTTTCAAGTTCATCCTGATCTATTTTAATAGTTCCGTCTCCATAATCTTTCAAAATATCAATACTAGGATTTTTGAAATTACTTAAATCTAGAGTTGGATCAAATTTCTTAAGATCAACTTTATTAAAACTAATATTCTTTGTGCTTTTTTCTTCAAAGTTAATTTCCTTAACTTCCATTGAAACATTATCATCATTTATAGTTGATTCTAACTTAACTTCATCTTCTTCATTTAATTTTGGATCTACAGTAACTTTTAAATCTTCTTCATATAATATATTATCCTCAAGCATACCTTTAAGGGGCTTTTCCTCTAATTTTTTTGAGGGTTTAATACTATTTAATAAAATTAAAATTGAACTAGGAGTTATATTCCATAAAATTGCAATAGATAAAATAAAAATGAAAGTTATAATTAGCAATATTCCAATACTTCCAATGTAAGTCTCCAGAAATGCATTTATTTCAAACCCAACAATCCCAGATTGAATTGGAAAATAATTACCAAGATACCCAGATAGTAAAGTAGTCCAGATAATTAGTATTAACAACCAATTTATTTTTTTAATTAAGTCAAGTATTTTTTTATTAAACAGTAAATAATAAGAAGAAACCAAAAGAATTAAAGGAAAAATAAAGCTTGATATTCCAAATAAGTCATATATAAAAAAATGACTTATTGATGCGCCTATTTTACCTAAGATATTTTCAACTTCAATATTTCTATCAAGTAAGCTTCCAACATTACTTTGATCTACTCTCCAGTTAAACATGTAAGATATAAATGAAGTAAAAAGTATTACAGAAATAAATAGAAGAGTGTAGGCAAGTATAACTTTAAAATTGTTTACATCAGCTTTTTTCTTGCCACTCATAAAAATAGTATTAGACAAAAATACAAATATGAGTTTAGATTTTTAATTTTTATCACTTAAAGTCCTAATTTTTATTCTAAATGCTGCATAGATTAAAGTCATAAAAGGGCTAATCCAATTAAAAATTGCATAAATAAAATATTCTCCAACACCAACTCCAAGTACTGATGAATGGTAAGCTCCACATGAATTCCATGGAATTAAAGCAGACGTAACTGTTGCAGAATCTTCAAGTGTCCTACTTAAATTTTCAGGAGCAAGTTTTTTATCTTTAAAAGCTTTTTCAAACATTTTTCCTGAAACTACAATTGATAGATATTGATCTGAAGCACTAACATTTAATGCTAAACAGGAAGCTACAGTACTTGCAAATAATTTAAAAGAAGTATCAGCCCATTCCAATAGCGTTTTACTAATAGTTTTAAGTGCTCCAATAGCTTCCATCACGCCTCCAAACACCATTGTTCCTATTACTAAAAATATTGTATTCAACATACCAAGCATTCCTCCCGTTGAAAATAAATCATTCAACATAGCATTATTAGTTTCAATACTTACCGGTCCAGTAATTGTGTCCATAATTACAACATATGTATTTATAAGTTTAGAATTACTATCAGCAGAAAGTTCTGCTATAATTTGTGGTTGAAATATTATAGAAAATAAAGCACCTACTAAAGTTCCAATTACTAATGCAATTAATGGAGGTGTTTTTTTTATAATCATAATTAAAACTAAGATTGGAACAATAAAAAGCACTAATGAGATATTAAACTTTTCAGTAATAGCGGTAAGTAAATAAGAATTATCAGTAGATCCATTTGAAACCTGAAGAAATCCAAGAATTATAAAAACAATCAAAGTAATTGATATGCTAGGGATTGTAGTATAGGTTAAATATTTAATATGCTTAAATAAGTCAACTTTAGTTACAGCAGCAGCAAGATTAGTTGTATCGCTCAGAGGAGAAAGTTTATCACCAAAATAAGCCCCTGCAATTACTGCTCCTCCAACCATACCAGGGGGAATACCTAGTGCTTTACCAATACCAACTAAAGCAATACCAACTGTTGCTGATGTTGTCCAACTACTTCCTGTTGCTACTGATATGATTGAGCAAATTATAACACATGCAGGAAGAAAAATATTAGGATCTAATATTTTGAGACCATAATAAACCATTGAAGGAATAACACCGCTTATCATCCAAGTTCCAGCTAAAGCCCCCACAAATAATAATATTAATAATGCTCCGGTTACTGATTTTACACTATTAGAAATACTTTTTAGAATTTTCTTATACGAGACTTTGTAAATAAAACCTAAAGATGCTCCAAACAGACCAGATAAGATTAGAATAAACTGATTAGTTCCATTTAATGAATCGTCTCCATAGATAAAAACATTAATACTAAGAAGTAAAACAAGAAAAATAATAGGAAGTAGTGCTATTCCAATCGGTAAATTTACACTAGAAGAATTTTTCAAACTATAAATTATATCCTACAAGTTTAGAAAAAAAAACTTAACCATAAATATAATACGATACTTATTTGATTAAACTTTAGTTATTTTTACTGTGTGGAAGATAAAATTGATAAAATTTTTAAAGATAAAACTGAATCTATAAAGCGATCTAAATTTTTAATTGCTTTAAGTGGTGGAGTTGATAGTATGGTTCTTGCTAATTTATTTATTAAAAATAATTTAAATTTTTCAGTAGCACATTGTAATTTCAGACTACGATCTAATGAAAGTGAAGGTGATGAAAAATTTATTTTTAATTGGTCTGCAAAAAAAGGAATTAAGTGTTATATCTCTAGATTTAATACTACTGATTATTGTAAAATAAATAAAATTGGAATTCAAGAAGGTGCTCGAAATCTTAGATATAAATGGTTTAAGGATCTTAAGGAACTATATGATTTTGATTACATAGTAACTGCCCATCATTTAGATGATCAAATTGAGACATATTTAATAAATTCTATGAGAGGATCAGGTTTAAGTGGACTTTTAGGTATTCCTGAAAAAAGAGACACTATATTTAGGCCTTTTCTGAAAATTTTAAAAGATGAAATTTTAGTATATGCTAAATCAAATAAGGTTGATTTTAGAGAGGATTCTTCTAATTCTAAAAATGATTATTACAGGAATATGATTAGAAATTCAATCATTCCTCAGTTTAGAAAATTTGATGATAATGTTATGTTAAAGTTTCAAACAACTATTGATAACTTAAACTCTACTAAGATATTTGCAGATCAAGTATTAGTTGAAACTAAGAATAAAATTTTCAATTATAATTCTGATCACATCAAAGTTAAAATTGATGATTTAAAAAATTTAATCCCAGTGGAGTACTATGTACATCATCTATTCATTGATTATAAATTTGATTATAAAGAAATTATCAAATTATTTAAGTCTGATTCAGGGAAGCATATTGATTCAAACACACATAAATTGACAAAAAATAAAAACTACTTAATAATCACTAAAAATGATTAAGAATATATTCTTTGGGTTCATTTCTCTCTTATCTCTCAATTCTCAGGAAAAAGAGCCTGTTTCCTGGTCATATGAAGTAGTTAAGGTGAACAACCTAGAGTATCAAATTTCTTTTGATGCAGAAATAATAGATGGTTGGAAACTATATTCTCAATTCTCACCTGAGGAGGGATCTGTAGCTACTAGTTTCAAATTTTTAAATAATGATAACAGTTATGATGCTAGTGAAATTTTTAATGAAGATCCTTACATAATAGGTTATGATAATGTATTCAAGATGGATTTATTTTATTTTGAGCATAAAGCAAGTTTTAATCAATCTTTTAGGCTTAAGAATAAAGACCTTAATCAAATTAAAATTGAAATTGATTATTCTTCATGTGATGAAGAATTATGTATTTTTCGAAACGAGACATTCAATATAGTCCTAGATAAAAATAAGAAAATCATACAAGATGATATTGTTTCTTTAAATGATATTAAGAAATATAATTCACTTGAATTAGACTTGGATAAGACCAGTTATGATAGCTTTGATGTAATTCAATCATCTAACTATTTTGAAATTTTCATTTTTGGATTGCTTGCAGGTTTTTTAGCTTTATTAACTCCTTGTATTTTCCCTATGATACCTTTGACTGTATCATATTTCATAGATCAAAACAAGCTTAAGTATAATAGTTTAATTTCAGCATCTTTATATGGTTCATTTATAATATTAATATATATATTATTAAGTGTTCCATTTCATTTATTTGACAGTTTAAATCCCAACATTCTTAACACTATTTCTACAAATGTTTATGTAAATATTTCATTCTTTATAGTATTCATCTTATTTGCAATTTCATTTTTTGGTTATTTTGACATAGTAATACCAAGTAATTTAATATCTGGTTCAGAGAAAAAGTCTGAGAAAGGTGGAGTAGTTGGTATATTTTTTATGTCTCTAACTTTAGCACTAGTATCATTTTCTTGTACTGGTCCAATATTAGGATCATTATTAGCAGGCTCATTATCATCAACCCAATCTGGTGCTATGCAGCTATCATCCGGAATGTTTGGCTTTGGACTAGCTCTTGCTCTTCCATTTACTTTTTTAGCATTTTACCCTAAATACTTATCAGTAATACCTAAATCAGGAATTTGGTTAAAAAAACTAAAGGTCTCTTTAGGTTTTATAGAGTTAGCTCTTGCATTTAAATTCCTTTCAAATGCAGACTTAGTTGAAGGGTGGGGGATTCTTAAGAGAGAAACATTTATAATTATTTGGGTTATTATATTTTTATTACTCTCAGTTTATCTTTTTAAATCTCAAGCTAAAAAGATTAACCTTAAGAATATCTTTGGTTGGATATTTTTGATTTTTTCTATGTATTTGAGCTCAGGTCTTATAAGTAGTAAAAATGTTAGATTTCTAAGTGGTATTTTACCTCCAGAGTTTTACTCTATTGAAAACAAGGCTAATGATTGTCCACTAGGTTTAAATTGCTTTAAAGATTTTGAGGATGGAAAAAAATATGCTATTGAAAATGATAAGATTATTCTTTTAGATTTTACGGGTTGGGCTTGTGCAAATTGTCGAAGAATGGAAGAAAATGTTTGGTCGAAGCCAGTAATTTTTAATTTACTTGATAATAATTTTATAATTATCTCTTTGTATGTAGATGATAGATCACAGCTTCCCCAAGACCAGGCCTTTAAATATTTGAATCAATCAGGTAATATTCAATATGTTAATAATGTAGGCAGGAGGTGGTCTCTTTTTCAGCAGGTTAATTTTAATAATGCATCTCAACCATATTATGTAGCCATGCTACCTTCAGGAAAGGTTTTATCTGAACCAATTCAATATTCATCGGAAGAAAATTTTAAAAATTGGCTTGAATCATCTATTAATGAGTCAACAAAGTAATTTATTTTTGAAAATAAACTTCATCAAAAGGAATTCTAAATCTATCACCGTATACTCCTTCTTTTAGTCTAATACCGCATCCTATTATCATATTAATTTCAGACTTTTTATTCAAGTTTAGTAAATCTTTTAATTTGAGTGAATCAAAACCTTCCATTGGACATGTATCATAGCCAAACCCAGCCATACTAATCATGAAGTTTTGAGATGCTAATGCTGCACTTTTATGAGCTATTATTCTAGTGTCAGTCGTTCTTAGTTGCCTGTACATTACTCTGAAAAAACCAAATATATAAGAAATAATATATTTGAAAAAACCAAGTATACCTAGAAAGTCTTTATATACAAAAGGAATTACTCTTTTGTAATATTTTTGAGTTAAATCATATTGTTTAGTACTAAGATTTTTCTTTTTCAAATGAATAAAATCAATATTCTTATTGGCTCTAAGTTTCCATAAATCTTTTCTAACAACTGTTATTACGATTTGCTTAGCAGTTGAAGCTGCAGATTGATTAAAACATGTTTTTGAAATTTTTCTTAGTAATTCTTGATTAGTAATATGATAAAACTCCCATAATTGAAGATTGCTGCTATTGGGAGCTAACACTCCGTTTTCAATGCACTTTTTTACAATATCTGCATTAATTTCTTTACTAGGATCAAATTTTCTTACAGACCTTCTATAATTAATTGCCTCACTAACAGACTTCTCCATTTTAAAGTTTTTCTAGTATTTTTTTTATTAAATTAAATGAATTAGGGTAAGGTCCATATCTAAATGGAATATCAATCATTAATTTTTTTTCAAGTACAGGTTTATAATGAGTGAAGGTATCAAAGCTAAATTTACCTCTGTAAGCTCCCATTCCACTTTCGCCAATTCCACCAAATGGTAAGTTTGAATTTACATAATGTATCAGAGTATCGTTAACTACACATCCTCCAAACTTGTTAGAATAAATTAACTTGTCAATAAATTTTTGATTATTTGAAAATATATAAAATGCCAGTGGTGAAGGATTTGCATTTAGAATTTTTTCTAAATCATTTTCATTTTCATATGATAATATTGGTAAAATAGGTCCAAATATTTCTTCTTTCATAATTTCAGAATTTATATTAGGATCAATTACCAATGTTGGTTCGATATAAAGGCTTTTTTCATCAATTCTTCCTCCAAATTCTATATTCTGATTACTAAGATTTTCTTTTAATCTAGTTAAGTTGTTTTTATTAATAATTCTTCCATAGCTATCAGATTTAATAGGGCTATCTCCAAAAGTTGAAATGATATTTTTCTTAATCATTGAGATCAATTCACTTTTAACGTGATTATTCACAATTATATAATCAGGAGCAATACATGTTTGACCACAATTGACAAACTTACCAGATACTATTCTCTTGGCAGTTTTATCAATATCAACATTACTATCTACTACACACGGGCTTTTTCCTCCAAGTTCTAATGTGGTTGGAGTTAAGTGTTTTGCAGCTTTCTCAGCAATAATTTTTCCAATTTTTGTACTTCCGGTAAAGAATATATAATCCCACTTTTTATCAAGAAGATGTTTAGCGGTTTCAGCATCTCCTTCAATTACACAAACTAAATTTTGAGGAAAAACATTTTCAATCAATTCCTTTAGTACTAAAGAAGTGTTGGGAGCTAATTCAGAAGGTTTTATTATAACTGAATTACCAGCTGCAACTGCACCAATTAATGGAGTTAACGATAATTGAAATGGATAGTTCCAGGGAGTGATAATAAGAATATTACCATAAGGTTCAGGGATAAGATAATTTGATGAGGGGAAATTAAAGATAGAACCATTAACTCTTTTTCTTTTTGACCACTTTTTTAATTTTCTTGTAAATAATTTAATTTCTCTTTTAACAAGAAGAACTTCAGATAAAAAGGATTCAAATTCATGTTTATTTAAATCTTTTTTTAAAGCATCATATATCTTGTCTTCGTTTTTGTTAATTGTATTTAAAAGTGAATTTAAAATTTGAATTCTATAATTCACAGAATTGGAATTAGTTTTATTGAATTCTATTTGTGAATTAATGATTTTATCAATTTCTTTACGTTCCATATCGATCCAAATTTAATTATTTAAATTCAGATATGATATTTAGTGTTTGGATATAATATATTTTTTAGTATATGTACTTTATAATCAATATTTTAAATATAAATTTATTTATTTGAACGTAGTTATACTTTGCAGATTCTTTAAGAAATATAGTATCATGATAATAATTTTATTATAAAGATTAATATTTTATGTATAATAAATATAGTCGTGTAGTTACAAAAGATGATTCTCAGCCTGCTGCCCAAGCAATGCTTCATGCTATTGGTTTAACTGATGATGATTTCGATAAACCCTTTATTGGAGTTGCTAGTACTGGTTATGAGGGTAACCCTTGTAATATGCATTTAAATGATTTATCTATAAAGATTAGAGAGAGTATTGTTGCCTCTAATTATGTTGGGTTAATATTTAATACTATAGGAGTAAGTGATGGAATATCAATGGGAACTTTTGGAATGAGATATTCTCTTCCTTCAAGAGATATTATAGCTGACTCAATGGAAACTGTAGTTCAAGCTATGTCTTACGATGGTCTAGTAACTGTAGTTGGGTGTGATAAAAATATGCCTGGTGCACTAATGGCAATGCTTAGATTAGATAGGCCGAGTTTATTAGTTTATGGTGGAACTATAGATTCAGGTTGTTATAACAATAAAGAGTTAGACGTGGTATCAGCTTTTGAAGCCTGGGGTGAAAAAGTTTCCGGAAAGATTGATGATAATGAATATAAAAATGTAATTAAAAATGCTTGTCCTGGTGCTGGTGCTTGTGGTGGTATGTATACGGCTAATACTATGGCATCTGCAATTGAAGCCTTAGGAATGTCTCTTCCATATAACTCATCTAATCCAGCTATAAGCAAAGATAAAATTAGTGAGTGTAATCAAATTGGTTCCGCTATGAAATTACTCATAGAAAATGATATCAAGCCATCTGATATAGTAACAAAAAAATCTCTTGAAAATGCTTTAAGATTAATTACAGTTCTTGGAGGATCTACAAATGCGGTTCTTCATTTTTTAGCTATATCAAGAGCAGCTAATCTAAATTTAACTATAGATTATTTTCAAGAAATAAGTGATACTACTCCTTTTATTGCTAATCTAAAGCCAAGTGGTAAATATCTTATGAAAGATTTACATAAAATAGGAGGAGTGCCTTCAGTTTTAAAATACATGCTAGAAAATAAAATGTTACACGGAGATTGTTTAACAGTTACAGGTAAGTCCCTTGAAGAGAATTTGTCAGAAATTGAATCACCAGACATGGAATCTAATGATATTATTTTTCCTATTTCAAACCCCATAAAGAAAACAGGTCATATTCAGATTCTTAAGGGAAATCTTGCAAAACAGGGATGTGTTGCTAAAATAACAGGAAAAGAAGGTTTGAAATTTACTGGACCTGCCAAAGTATTTGATAGTGAATTTGAATGTTTATTAGCTATAAAAGATTCTAAAGTAAATAAAGGTGAGGTTGTAGTTATAAGATATGAGGGACCTAAAGGTGGACCTGGAATGCCAGAAATGCTTAAACCTACTTCTGCAATAATGGGAGCTGGGCTTGGTAAAGATGTAGCATTGATTACTGATGGTAGATTTTCAGGTGGTACTCATGGATTTGTTGTTGGTCATATTGTTCCAGAGGCTTATGAAGGAGGAACACTAGCAGTTGTTGAAGATGGAGATATAATTACTATTGATTCTGAGAATAATATCATAAATGTTGATATTTCAGAAAACGAAATAATTAATAGAATTAAAAAATGGAAAAAACCTGATCCCAAAATAAATAAAGGAATTTTATATAAATATGTTAAATCAGTTTCAAATGCATCAAGTGGGTGCGTTACGGATGAATAAATACTATGAAGAATAAAAAAATAAGTGGAGCGGAAGCTGTAGTTCACTCTTTATTAAATGAGGATGTTGATTTAATATGGGGTTATCCAGGCGGTGCAATTATGCCAGTATATGATGAGTTATATGAATTTCAAGATAAGTTAAAACATATTTTAGCTAGGCATGAACAAGGAGCAATTCATGCAGCTCAAGGTTATGCAAGATCTTCTGGTAGAGTTGGTGTAGCGATTGCTACGTCAGGTCCAGGTGCAACTAACCTTGTTACTGGTATTGCAGATGCTCAAATAGATTCAACTCCTATTGTATGTATAACTGGTCAAGTTTCTTCTCACCTTTTAGGTTCTGATGCATTTCAAGAAACAGATATAATTGGAATCTCAATGCCAGTAACTAAATGGAACTATCAAATAACCAAAGCTTCTGAAATACCTGAAGTTTTTGCTAAAGCTTTTTACATTGCAAAATCAGGAAGACCAGGCCCAGTATTGATAGATATAACAAAAGATGCTCAATTTGAATTATTTGATTACAAATATTCAAAATGTAAGGGTATAAGAAGTTACAATCCATTACCAACTATCAGTAATTCTTCAATTGATAATGCTGTAGAGTTAATTAATAACGCAAAAAATCCTTTTATTGTATGGGGTCAAGGCGTTATTCTAGGAAACGCTGAAAAGGAGTTTAAAGATTTTGTTGAAAAAAGTGGAATACCAGCAGCATGGACAATTCTTGGTTTATCAGCGCTTCCAACTTCTCATGAACTAAATGTTGGAATGGTTGGGATGCATGGAAATTACGGCCCTAATATTCTAACGAATAAATGTGATTTACTTATTGCAATTGGTATGAGGTTTGATGATAGAGTTACTGGCGATCCAAAATCTTATGCATCACAAGCTAAAATAATTCACCTTGATATTGATCCAGCTGAGATAAATAAAAATATTAAGGTAGATGTTCCTGTAATTGGAGACTGTAAAGAGTCACTTAAATTAATTACAAATAAGATTCAAAAAAAATCATATGATAAATGGATTTCTAGATTTGATGACTTAATGAAAATTGAGTTTGAAAAAGTGATTAACTCTGATTTGAATCCAAAAAAAGATGGAATAACTATGGGAGAATCAATCATTGCAATCAATGAATTCACAAATGGTGATGCCATTATAGTAACAGATGTTGGTCAACATCAAATGGTAGCTTGTAGGTATGCTAATTTTATCAAATCAAAAAGTAATATTACATCAGGTGGTTTGGGCACAATGGGATTTGCCCTTCCTGCTGCTATGGGTGCTAAAATGGGAGCTTTAAACAGAGAGGTTGTTGCTGTAATTGGTGATGGTGGTTATCAAATGACAATTCAAGAATTAGGTACAATTTTTCAACAACAAATACCAGTTAAGATTGTTGTTTTAAATAATGATTTCTTAGGAATGGTTCGTCAATGGCAACAATTATTTTTTGATAAAAGATATGCATCTACTGAAATGGTAAATCCTGACTTTGTTGCAATCGCAAAAGGATATTATTTAGATTCTGAAAGAGTTAAGGATAGAAAGAACTTAAAGCCTGCTGTTGAAAGAATGATTAAATCAAAGAAGCCTTTTGTTTTAGAAATATGTGTAGAAAAAGAAAATAATGTATTTCCTATGATACCTTCTGGAGCTTCAGTATCTGATGTTAGATTAAATTAAAATGGAAAAGAAAATAAATTATACCATCTCAGTTTATACAGAAAACAATGTAGGTTTACTGCATAGACTTTCTGCAATATTTTTAAAGCGTCACATTAATATCGAAAGCTTTACCACCTCTGAGTGTGAAATCAAAGATGTTTTTAGATTTATAATTGTTGTTATAATGTCTAAAGAGGATGTTGAAAACATAGCTAAACAGATTGAAAAGCAAGTAGAAGTTATAAAAGTATATTTTCATACTGATCATGAAACAATTTTTCAAGAGACAGCTCTTTATAAAATGAAATCATCATCACTTTTTGAAGAGAAACATATTCAAAATATTATTAAAGAATCTAATGCTAGAATTGTAACTGTTAATCCCGATTTCTTTGTTATAGAAAAAACAGGATTTAGAGATGATACAGATAAGTTATATGAAAATTTGGAAGAATACGGACTTCTTCAATTTACAAGATCTGGAAGAATTGCTGTTTCAAAAGAAAAGATGGGTATATCAGAAATTTTGAATACTTTTAAAAATCAAAAATAAAAAGAATGAAAAATTATTTTAATAGCTTATCATTTAGAGATAAATTAATGCAACTGGGTAGATGTAGATTTATGGACTCATCAGAGTTTAATAATGGTGTTGAGTTTTTAAAGGATAAAAAAATTGCAATTGTAGGTTGTGGCGCTCAAGGTTTACATCAGGGATTAAACATGAGAGATTCAGGACTAGATATCTCTTTTGTATTAAGACAATCATCTATAGATTCAAAAAGACAATCATTTATAAACGCATCTTCTAATGATTTTAGTATTGGTAATTTTGAAGAAATAATTCCAAACGCAGATATAGTAATTAATCTAACTCCCGATAAAAATCATACTCCAGTTGTTGATCAATTAATGCCATTGATGAAAAAAAATTCAATATTATCCTACTCTCACGGATTTAATATTGTTGAAGAAGGTATTAAGGTTAGAGAGGATATTACTGTAATTATGGTTGCTCCAAAATCTCCAGGTTCAGAGGTTAGAGAAGAATATCTAAGAGGTTTTGGCGTTCCAACATTAATTGCTGTTCATCCAGAAAACGATATAAATGATATCGGATTTGATGCTGCAAAAGCCTATGCTGTTTCATTAGGTTCGCATAAAGCAGGTGTGCTTGAATCTTCTTTTGTCGCTGAAGTAAAATCAGATTTAATGGGAGAGCAAACTATTTTATGTGGAATGCTTCAAACAGGATCAATTCTGTGCTTTGATAGAATGACTGAGTTAGGAGTAGATCCTGCATTTGCATCTAAACTTATTCAACATGGATGGGAAACTATTACTGAAGCATTGAAACATGGGGGGATAACTAATATGATGGATAGATTATCAAATCCAGCAAAATTAAAAGCTTATGAGTTATCTGAAGAGTTGAAGTCAATTCTTTCGCCTTTATTTATTAAACATATGGATAACATTTTATCTGGTAATTTTTCTGAGACTATGATGAAAGATTGGGAAAATGATGACAAAGAACTTTTAAATTGGAGAGAACAAACTAGTCAAACAGCTTTTGAAAAAACTGACCCTAGTTCTAAAGAATTTGAAGAACAGGATTATTTTAATAATGGAATCTTAATGATTGCTTTTGTGAAAGCTGGAGTAGAATTAGCATATGAAACAATGGTTGAAGCTGGAATTAAGGAAGAGTCCGCATATTATGAATCTCTTCATGAGCTTCCTTTAATCGCTAATTTAGTTTCTCGTAAAAAACTTTATGAGATGAATAATATTATCTCAGATACTGCAGAATATGGATGCTATTTATTTAATAATGAGGCGATTCCTTTATTATCAAACTTCTTTAAAAGTATTGATAGTGACGTAATAGGATCTAATACTATCAGTAATAATTCAAATTCAATTGATAATAAAAAACTAATAGAGGTCAATGATTCAATCAGATTTCATTCTATTGAAATTATTGGTGATGAATTAAGACAACATATGACTTCAATGAAAAAAGTACTGTGATAGATGCAATTACCAAATTTAAATGGTGTAAAAAACGCATCCGATAATCTTAAAGATGTATCGATAGTTACTCCATTATTGCTAAACGAGAGACTATCTAAAAAGTTTAATTCTAGAATTTTCTTAAAAAGAGAAGACCTTCAAAAGGTTAGATCATTTAAAATTAGAGGTGCTTTCAACAAGATTAAATCACTTGATTTAGATAATTCAAAAGACAAACAAATAATTTGTGCTAGTGCAGGGAATCATGCTCAAGGCTTTGCATATTCATGTAAAAAGCTAAAAATATTTGGAACGGTTTATATGCCTGAAACTACTCCTAAGCAAAAAGTAGATAGAGTTAAAATGTTTGGAGGAGACTTTATTAAAATTATTTTAATTGGTGATAATTTTGATGATGCTCAAAAAGAAGCTCAAAAAAAGATCAATGATGATACAATTTTTATTCATCCTTTTGATGATAATAATGTTATTGAAGGTCAAGGAACTATTGCATTAGAACTCTTAAATCAGATTGATAAACATTTTGATTATTTAATTATACCTATTGGTGGTGGTGGATTAATTTCTGGAATAATAACCGTTTTTAAAGAGTTATCACCAAAAACTAAAATAATTGGAGTAGAAGCAAAAGGGGCTCCAGCAATGTTTAAATCAATTATGCAAAATAAAATTATTGAACTTAATAAAATAGATAATTTTGTTGATGGAGTTTCTATTAGAAAAATTGGAAATATACCTTTTGAAATTTGTAAAGATAATTTAGATGATTTGCTTCTTGTTCCTGAAGGTAAAGTATGCCAAACGATTCTAGATTTGTACAATAAAGATGGTATAGTGGCTGAGCCAGCTGGAGCAATAGGAATATCGGCTCTTGAAATGTACCATGAAAAGTTTACTAATAAAAATGTAGGTGTTTTAATTTGTGGGGGTAACAATGATATCACCAGAATGTCAGAAATTAAAGAAAGAGCTTTACTTTATTCAAATCTTAAGCACTACTTTGTTGTAAAATTTCCTCAAAGATCAGGTGCTTTAAAAGAATTCGTCAATAATGTGCTTGGAGAAAATGATGATATTACATTTTTTGAATATGTAAAAAAGAACAATAGAGAATATACAACGGCTATTGTTGGAATAGAGTTAAAGTTATCTAAAGATTTATTGTACTTAACAAAAAAAATGAAAGAAAATGGTTTCTTTAGCGAGTATTTAAATGATAAACCAGAAACCTTACGTTTTTTAATATAAATAATATGTCTGCAGCAAACTTTAAAATTGATCAATTGCATTGTAGGGAATATTTAGTTGATGGTGAACTTAAGAGATGGGATGGTGATACATCTGAAGTATTCTCAACTATTGATTCAAATCCTGATACTCCGTATTCTCCAACTTTACTTGGATCTATACCTGATATGGATTCGGAGTCTGCTATCGAAGCTTTAGAATCAGCTAGGAAAGCTTTTAATCGAGGACAAGGTATATGGCCAACAATGAAAGTTAGAGATAGATTAAAGGCCATGAAAAGGTTTGCTGATAAAATGAATGAACATAGAGATCAAATAGTTAATCTTTTAATGTGGGAAATTGGTAAGAACCAGTCTGATTCAGAAAAAGAATTTGATCGTACAGTTAAATATATTTATGATACAATTGATGAGTATAAAAATATAGATAGATCATCTTCTAGGTTTGAGAAGGATTCTGGAATTCATGCTCACATAAGAAGAGGACCTCTTGGAGTAGTCTTATGCTTGGGACCATATAACTACCCTCTCAACGAGACTTTTTGTCTTTTAATTCCTGCAATCTTAATGGGAAATACAACAATATTTAAACCTGCTAAACATGGTGTTCTTTTGATTTCACCTTTATTAAAAGCGTTTAAGGAGTGCTTCCCTCCAGGAGTAGTAAATATACTTTTTGGAAGAGGTAGAAAAATTTGTCCTCCAATTATGCAAACTGGTCATGTAGATGTTTTAGCATTAATAGGTCATAGTTCCTCCGCAGTAGCACTTCAAGATCAACACCCTAATAAGAATAGATTAAGATTAGTTCTCGGACTAGAAGCTAAAAATCCGGGTATTATTTTACCTGATGCTGATATGGATTTAACTATCCAGGAATGTGTTTCAGGATCTTTATCTTTTAATGGTCAAAGATGTACTGCTTTGAAAGTATTGTATGTTCATGAATCAATAGCTAATGAATTTAATAAAAGATTTTCTGAAGCTGTTGATAATCTAAAATTTGGCATGCCTTGGGAAAAAGATGCTTTTCTTACTCCTCTTCCTGAACCATCTAAACCTCAATACATTAAGGATCTAATTGAGGATGCTATTTTTAAAGGTGCTAGTGTAATTAATAAAAAAGGTGGAAAAATAACAGATAATTATTGCTTTCCTGCAGTTTTATTCCCAGTCAATGATTCTATGAAAGTATTTGAAGAGGAACAATTTGGTCCAGTTGTCCCTATTATTCCATTCAAAGATATTGATAAACCTTTAGATGATATGGCTAATTCTGATTATGGTCAACAGGTAAGTCTTTTTGGAAGTGATACAAAAAAAATAGGTCCTTTGATAGATACATTAGCTAATCTAGTCTGTCGAGTAAATCTAAACAGCTCTTGTCAAAGAGGTCCAGATATTTATCCTTTTACTGGTAGAAAAAATTCTGCTGTTAGTACTTTGAGTGTTCATGATGCCTTAAGAGCTTTCTCTATCAGAACTTTTGTAGCTTCAAAGGATAACGTTCACAATAACAGAATATTGAAAAAATTATTAGATTCAAATGACTCTAATTTTATTTCAACAGATTATATCCTTTAATTATTAAGTATAAACTCTACTATATAGTCTCCAACTTCATCTGTTGCATAACTCTTATGATCTTTACTTAAATCAGGAGTAGTAATTCCTTTTAATAGTGAGTTTTCAACTGCTTTATTTATAAGGTTTGTTTCATTTTTAAGATTAAAAGTATGATCTAGCATCATAGAAAGTGATAAAATTGAAGCTATAGGGTTAGCAATTTTTTTACCAGTAGCTTCTGGATAAGAACCATGAATCGGTTCATATAAAGCATTATTTGATCCTACAGAGGCTGAAGGCATTAGACCTATTGATCCTGATATTACTGAAGCTTCATCAGTTAGAATATCTCCAAAAAGGTTTGATGTTATTAATACATCGTATGAGCTAGGCCACTGAATAAGTCTCATTGCAACAGCATCAACAAATTCATATGAAACTTTAACTTCAGGATAATTTTTTTCCATACTTTGAACAGTCTCTCTCCAAAGTCTAGAAGTTTCAAGTATATTGGCTTTATCAACACAACATAGTTTTTTTGATCTTTTTTGTGCATATTCGAATCCCATTTTTGCAATTCTGATAATCTCATCTCTTGAATATTGACATGTATCAAATGCATAATTATCATCATTTTTCCTTCCTCTTTCACCAAAATAAATTCCACCAGTAAGCTCTCTCACAAAAAGTATATCAGTCCCAGTTATCCTATCTTCTTTAATAGGAGACATACCTAAAAGCGAATCAAACACTATGGTGGGTCTCAAATTTGCATAAAGACCCAGCTTCTTTCTCAGTTTAAGTAACCCTTGTTCAGGTCTTACTTTAGCTTTTGGATCATTATCATATTTAGGGTCTCCAATAGCTCCAAATAAAACTGCATCAGACTCTAGACATAGTTTATGAGTTTCATCAGGATAAGGATCATTATAATGGTCTATTGCAATAGCACCAACTAATCCATGATTCATTTCAACCTCATGATTAAATTTTTTTGCTAGGCAATTAAGAACTTTTATAGACTCGTTTGTAACCTCCGGCCCAATTCCATCTCCTGGAAGTACAGCTATCTTTAATTTCATATTTTTTCCGTGTTTAACATTTTTTCTGTTGCCTTAATTGCAGCTACTGTTTGATCAGTATCTAATCCTCTTGTTTTATATTTCTTTATACCAGTATCCCAAGTAATTGTTGTTTCACAAAATGCATCAGAATGGCTGCCTGGAGGAATTCTAACCGCATAGTCAATTAATTTAGGGAGAAGTCTTTTTTGATTAGAATATATTTTTTTAAGAGCATTCATAAATGCATCAAATTGACCATCTCCTGAACAACTTTCTTGATAAAGCTTATTATTAATTAACAAAGACAATGATGCAGATGGTCTAAGTGTCTTTGCATGTGTTAATACATAGGATTCAATAACTATATTTTTCTTTTTAGTAGGATAATCTAACGCATCACTTATAATGTATGGTAAGTCTTCAATAGTTACCTTTTCTTTTTTATCACCAAGTTCAATAACTTTAGATGTAATAATTCCTAACTCTTCATTGTTTAGTTTAATTCCTAACTCGTCTAAATTTTTCTTAATATTTGCTTTTCCTGATGTTTTTCCAAGTGCGTATTTTCTTTTTCTTCCAAATCGACTTGGATTTAAGTTGTTGTAGTAAAGATTCTTTTTGTTATCCCCATCAGCGTGTACTCCAGCTGTCTGAGTAAAAACGTTTTCTCCAACAATTGGTTTGTTAGAAGATACAGTTTGACCAGAAAAAGTTGAAATTAGTTTACTCGCTTTAAATAAACTCTTTTCATCAACATTGATTTCAATATTTGGTAAAAAATCTTTAATTGCCGCAACAGCACTTGACAAGGGAGTGTTTCCAGCTCTTTCGCCCATTCCGTTTATAGTTAAATGTAATCCATTACATCCAGCCCTTATTGCCTCCATTGAGTTTCCAACACTAAGATCATAGTCATTGTGACCATGAAAATCAATATGAAATTTAGGAAACTTTGATTTAACTTCTTTAATAAATTCATAGGTTTCAGTATGAGTCAAAATTCCAAGTGTGTCAGGTAATAATATTCTCTTTATTTTTTGATTATATAAAAAACCTAAAAATTCAATAACATATTCTTTGCTGTTTTTCATTCCATTACTCCAGTCCTCTAGGTATACATTAGTTTGAATTGAGTTTTTTTCTGCTGTATTTATTATTTTAGAAATATCATCATAGTGATTTTTGGGTGTTTTTTTTAATTGATGTTCTAGATGATTAAGAGATCCTTTTGTAAGTAAATTTTGAACTTTACATCCAGATTCTAATAACCATTCTATTGATTTGCCATTATCAAGAAATGTTAAGACTTCAATTTTATCAATATGATTATTTTCTGTTGCCCAATTAGTTATTTCTTTAACTGAATTAAGCTCACCTTCAGAAACTCTTGCAGATGCAACTTCAATTCTATCAATCTTCAATTCTTCTAAAAGTAGTTTAGCAATTGTTAGTTTTTCTTTTGGGGAATATGAAACTCCAGATGTCTGTTCACCATCTCTTAGAGTTGTGTCCATTATTTCTATATTGCGATTCATTAATAGATGAATTTGTTTGCAAAGCTAGAAATTTCCTTTTTCTTATTTAATAAATAATCAATATCATCATATCCATTAGACATGTTATCCTTTTTATAGACACTGATTTTAAACCTTTCTTTTTTATCTAATTTTTTGATTTTAAATTCTTGATTTTCCAGATTAACTTCAAAGGTACTATTAGGGTCTTCATCTATTTGAGAGAAAATTTCAGCTAAAAAAGGATCAGAAACTTGAATCGGAAGGACTCCAATATTAAGACAATTATTTTTAAATATATCTGCAAAAAAACTTGATACTACTACTCTAAACCCATAATCATATATAGCCCAAACTGCATGCTCTCTTGATGAACCACATCCAAAATTTTTTCCAGCAATTAATATTTTACCATTGTAATTAATATTATTTAAAGGGAATGATTCAACAGGTGAGTCATCAGAATTATATCTCCAGTCTCTAAATAGATTATTCCCAAAACCTTTTCTTTCTGTTGCTTTTAAAAATCTTGCTGGAATTATTTGGTCAGTATCAACATTATCAATATTTAATGGAACCGCAGTACTATTTAGTATTTTAAATTTATCGTAAGCCATATAATTAGATTATTTCTCTTGGGTCTGTAATTTTTCCAGTTATTGCTGTTGCTGCAGCTACCAGTGGGCTAGCTAAAAGTGTTCTAGCTCCTGGACCTTGCCTTCCCTCAAAATTTCTATTAGTAGTACTAACAGCATATTTTCCTTTTGGAATTTTATCATCATTCATTGCTAAACAAGCTGAACAGCCAGGTTCTCTTAGTTTAAATCCTGAATCGGTTAAAATATCAAGTATTCCTTCATCTTTTATACTTTTCAGAACTTTATGTGAGCCTGGAACAAGCCAAGCATCAACATTATCAGATTTTCTTTTCCCTTTAATTATACTAGCAAAAGTTCTAAAATCTTCAATTCTACCATTTGTACAACTACCTAAAAAGACATAATCAATTTTTTTACCAATCATTTGATCTCCTTCTTTAAAATCCATATAATCTAGAGCCTTTAGATATGATGCTTTTGAATCTGATTTTTTTGATGTAGGAATTGATTTCGAAATAGGTATAGCCATTCCAGGATTAGTTCCATATGTAATCATAGGTTCTATCTCTTCTCCTTTAAAATTGTATTCTTTATCAAAAACAGCTCCCTTATCGGTTTTTAATTTAGACCAATAACTTATAGCTTTATCCCATTCTTCTTCTTTTGGCGCGTATTCTTTACCCTTTATATACTTAAATGTTTTTTCATCAGGGGCAATCATTCCACCTCTAGCACCCATTTCAATACTTAGGTTACACACGGTCATTCTTCCTTCCATACTCATTTCTTTAAATACTTTACCTGAGTATTCTACAAAAAAACCAGTAGCTCCAGAGGAAGACAACTTTGAAATTATAAATATTGCAACATCTTTAGGTGTAACATGAGACTTAAGTTCTCCATCAACATTAATTCTCATTTTTTTTGGTTTCTGTTGCATAATAGATTGACATGCTAAAACCATTTCTACTTCAGAAGTTCCAATTCCAAATGCTATCGCGCCAAATGCTCCATGAGTAGATGTATGAGAATCACCACAAACAATTGTTAGTCCAGGCTGAGTAATACCGTTTTCGGGCCCAACAACATGAACTATTCCATTCTTTTTGTGCCCTAATCCCCAAAAATCAATTCCATGCTCGTTACAATTTTTTTCTAATGTTTTAACCTGAATGGCAGATAATTCATCTTTTATTGGTAGATGTTGATTTATTGTAGGGGTGTTATGGTCTGCAGTTGCAAATGTTCTTTCTGGATACATTACTTTAAGCCCCCTATTTTTAAGACCTACAAATGCTACAGGACTTGTAACTTCATGAATGAAATGTCGATCAATAAATAATACATCAGGTCCATCTTCAATCTTTTCAATCACATGGGAGTCCCAGACTTTATCAAAAATTGTCTTAGTCATATTTAATATTTTGCTTTTTAAGCATAACAGGAAAATCGGATTCTGTTACTTCTTTCTTTTTATCTGCGACAATTAAAAATTCACTATAAACATTGTCTAGTTCATTCTTACTCAAATTTACTCCAAATTCTTTCATTCTAAAAGCTAAAGCAGCTCTTCCGCTTCTTGCAGTTAAAACAATGGATGATTTATCAACTCCTACATCTAAAGGGTCTATTATTTCATAAGTCTCCCTTTTCTTAATCACTCCATCTTGATGAATTCCTGAACTATGAGCAAAAGCATTTGAACCAACAATTGCTTTGTTGGGTTGAACAGGCATGCCCATTAAATCAGAAACTTTTTGGCTTGTATCATTAAGAAGTTTTGAGTTAATATTAGTATATAAATCTAGTTCAGAATGCTGTTTTAATACCATAACAACTTCTTCTAGGGATGTGTTTCCTGCTCTTTCACCAATTCCGTTAATAGTACATTCAATTTGTCTTGCACCATTTATTACTCCATAAATTGAATTAGCGGTAGCTAGTCCCAAATCATTATGACAATGGCAGGAAATAGTAACATTTTCAATACCCTTAACATTATCGATTAGAAATTTAATCTTATTTCCGTATTCATCTGGAAGGCAATAACCTGTCGTGTCAGGTATATTTAAAACAGTAGCACCTGATTTAATTACTTCTTCACAAACCCTAGCAAGAAATTCATTATCTGTTCTACCCGCATCTTCAGCATAAAATTCAACATCTTCTACATATTTTTTGGCATGAGAAACTGACTTTTTAGCTAATTCAATTATAGATTCTTTATTCGAATTAAATTTATGTTTGATATGAATCTCAGAGGTTCCTATACCAGTATGAATCCGAGGTTTTATTGCACTTTTAAGTGACTCTGCTGCAACATCAATATCTTTTTCATTTGCTCTACTAAGTGCACAAACTGAAGCGTTCTTAATAATTTTTGAAATTTCCACTACAGATTTAAAATCTCCAGGACTTGATATTGGGAATCCAGCTTCTATAATATCTGCACCAAGAAAATCAATTCTTTCAGCTAAGATTAACTTACTTTTAGTATCAAGCTTACAGCCTGGCACTTGCTCGCCATCTCTCAATGTGGTGTCAAATATTTTAACCTGATTTTTCATCAATTACTAAATTATTGCTTTAATGCTGATACTTAAAAAAAAGTATATTAATTTTACAATACCCGATTTATGTTTTATTATTATAAATATCTGTAAATTAACATATTAATTAAAAATTTAATACAATGACTAATGAGTTAAAAGATAATCTATTTGTTCTAATAAAATCACTTACTAAGTCTGAGAAGAGACAATTTAAACTTTATGTAGGAAGAATGGATTCAAATGAAAATTCAAAGTTTTTAAAATTATTTAATCACCTTGATAAAATGAATTCTTACAAAGAAGATGTTATAATTAAAAAAAAAATTGTTTCTAAGCTTCAGCTTTCAAATTTAAAAGCACATTTATATAAACAAATTTTAATTAGTTTAAGATTAAATCCACAACATAAAAATGTTAAGCTTCACATTAGAAGTCAAATTGATTTTGCTACAATTTTATATCAAAAAGGTTTATATAAACAAAGTTTAAAAATATTAGATAAGGCAAAATCTTTTGCTTTAAAATATGATGAAAATACTTCTGCTTATGAAATAGTTGAGTTCGAAAAACTTATTGAATCCTTATATGTAACAAGGAGTTTAAGTAATAGAACAAATGAGTTAGTTTCTCAAACTAATTATTTAAAGGAGCAAAATGATATAAATAGTAACCTATCAAATATCTCTCTTCAACTTTATGAAAAACTTATCAAGGCTGGATATGCAAAAAGTGATACTGAATCAAAAGAAATTCAAAAGTTTTTTAGTCAAAAAATTAAAAGTTTTAAAGTTGAAGATTTAGGATTTAGAGAGAAGCTTATTTATTATCAAATTTGGGTATGGTATAGTCTTTTGGTTCAAGATTTTCTATCTACTTATAAATATGCTTCAAAGTGGATAGATACTTTTAATAAAAATCCTGAAATGATTAAAATACATCCTGTGTTTTACCTTAAGGGTTATAACTTTTTGTTAGAGGCATTAGCGTTAATTAGATATCCTTCAAAATTTAAAAATCGTTTAAATGATTTAATAAATTCAGTTGAAAGTACCTCATTCCCAACAAATCAAAATTTAACTGCTTTAATTTTTATTTATAAGTATAATAATTTATTCAATCTTCATGTTTTGGAAGGTAATTTTAAAGCTTCTATAAAAATTGTACCTGAAGTTTTAGATGGAATTGAGATTAATAAGAATTTTATTGATCATCATCATATAATGCTATTATACTATAAAATTGCGTGTATGTACTTCACAGTAGATGACTATGATAATTGCATAAAATATGTAAGTAAGATTATTAAAAATAAAAATATTAAAATGAGAGAGGATCTTCAGTGTTTTACTAGAGTTCTGAATCTTATTGCACACTGGGAGGCAGGAATTGATTTTAATCTTGATAAAATAATTAAGGATACATATAATTATCTTGATAAAATGAATGATTTACATGAAGTACAAAAAATAATTTTGAAATATCTAAATGGTTTAGAAAATATATATCCAGGAGAAATAAAAGCATTTTTAAGAAAGGGATATAATGAGCTCAAAGAATATGAAAATGATCCATATGAAAAAAGAGCTTTTCTGTATTTAGACATCATATCTTGGCTTGAAAGTAAAATAAGTAATAAACCTGTTCAAGTTATTATTAAGGAAAAAGCTCTTATTATTAACAGGAAGGAGAGATAGTCCATAATCCTGTAGCTGGTGGCTCAGCTTTAATATTGATTTTTTCCTTTGTAACAGGATGAATAAAATCTATTTCTCTCGAATGTAAGTAGATTCCCCCATCTTTATTTGATCTTTTAGATCCATATTTTAAATCACCTAAAATTGGATATCCTATTTCAGAGAAATTACATCTAATTTGATGATGTCTTCCAGTTATAAGGTCTACTGCAATTTTACAATATTTATCAAGAATTTGAATTTTTTTAAAGGTTAATGATCCAAATTTTGAATTATTCTTTTCATGATTAGAAAAAAAGGATTTATTCTTTTTACTATTCTTTGTAAACCAGCCCTCAAGCTTACCATCTTTGAATTCAAATGTATTAGATATTATTAGCCAATAAATTTTTTTAATTTCTCTATTTTTTAATTTTTCATTCATTCTTGAAAGAGCCTTGCTTGTTTTTGCAAAAATTACAATTCCTGATGTGGGTCTATCAATTCTATTTACCAGACCTAAAAATACATTGCCTTTTTTATCATATTTATTCTTTATATAATTTCTTATAACTTCAAGTAATGGTATATCACCAGTCTTATCACCTTGAACAAGGACACTACAGGGCTTATTTGCTATAATCAAATGATTATCTTCAAATAGTATATCTGAATCTTGAAGTACCAATTTAATATTGCTCTTCCTTATTTGGAAAATTACCGCTTTTTATATCAGAAGAATATTTTTTGACCGCATCACTTACAAGTGAATCTAAATCTAGGTATCTTCTTAAAAACCTAGGACTAAAATCTTTATTCATCCCCAGCATATCATGAGATACTAGTACCTGACCATCAACATCAGAGCCTGCGCCAATTCCAATTATAGGTAGTTTTAAATTTGATGCAACTTTTTTAGCTAAGGCATTTGGTATTTTTTCAAGAACAATAGAAAAACAGCCAATATTCTCTAACATTTTAGAATCAGATATTAATGTCTCAGCTTCATCATCATCTTTAGCTCTTACAGTATAGGTCCCAAACTTGTATATAGACTGAGGGGTTAACCCTAAATGGCCCATAACAGGTATTCCAGCTTGAATTATTCTTTCAATCGACTCTTTAGCTAAATGACCGCCTTCAAGTTTTACAGCATGTGCACCTGACTCTTTCATTATTCTAATAGCAGACTTTAATGCTTCTTTAGAATCCGATTGATATGTACCAAATGGAAGATCTACGACTACTAAAGCTCTTTTTACAGCTCTTATAACTGAGCTAGCGTGATAAATCATTTGATCTAAAGTAATTGGTAATGTTGTTTCATGTCCTGCCATCACATTTGAAGCAGAATCTCCAACTAAAATTATATCTATCCCAGCTCCATCTATTATTTTAGCAAAACTATAATCATAAGCAGTAAGCATTGAGATTTTTTCACCCTTATTCTTCATCTGCTCAAGGATCTTGATAGTTACTCTGCTTGGATTTGAATTGTTATTCATTATTACTTTTCAACAAAAATAGTCTAAATAAATTTATCAATATTATGACATAATGTCATTTAAATTAAATTGGCATAATGGTTGTCATTATTTAATAAAAATAAATTATGAGCAAAATTATTGGAATAGATTTAGGTACAACCAACTCATGTGTATCTGTTATGGAAGGAAGTGAGCCAGTTGTAATTCCTAACGCTGAAGGCAAAAGAACTACACCATCTGTTATAGCATTTGTTGAGGATGGCGAGATTAAAGTTGGAGATCCTGCAAAAAGACAGGCTGTAACTAATCCTGAAAAAACAATTGCATCCATTAAAAGATTTATGGGTAATAAGTTTAGTGAATCATCTAGTGATGTTAAAACTGTTGCATATAAAGTCGTCAAGGGTGACAATGATACACCTAGAGTAGATATTGATGGAAGGTTATATACACCTCAAGAGTTATCTGCTATGGTACTTCAAAAAATGAAAAAAACTGCCGAGGATTATTTAGGCCAAACTGTAACTGAGGCTGTAGTTACTGTTCCTGCATATTTTAATGATTCGCAAAGACAAGCTACTAAAGAAGCAGGTGAAATTTCAGGATTGAAAGTTCAAAGGATAATTAATGAACCTACTGCTGCTGCTTTAGCTTACGGTATGGATAAAGGTGGTAAAGATAAAAAGATAGCAGTTTATGATCTTGGTGGTGGTACATTCGATATATCAATTTTAGAATTAGGTGATGGGGTTTTCGAAGTTTTATCAACTAATGGAGATACTCATTTAGGTGGAGATGATTTTGATCAAGTAATTATAGATTTTTTAGCAGAAGAATTTAAAAACAGTGAACAAATTGATTTAAGAAAAGACCCTATGGCTCTTCAGAGACTAAAAGAAGCAGCTGAAAAAGCTAAAATTGAACTTTCTTCATCAGCACAAACTGAAATTAATTTACCATATGTAACAGCAACATCTTCAGGACCAAAACATCTTGTAACTACATTAACAAGAGCAAAGTTTGAAAAACTATCTGATACCTTAGTAAAGAGATCTATGGAGCCTGTTAAAAAAGCATTGAAAGATGCAAGTTTAACCAAAAATGACATAGATGAGGTAATTTTAGTTGGAGGATCAACTAGAATACCTATAATTCAAAAAGAGGTTGAAGCATTATTTGGAAAAAAACCTTCTAAAGGAGTTAACCCTGATGAAGTTGTTGCGGTTGGAGCAGCTATTCAAGGTGGGGTTCTTTCTGGGGATGTAGAGGATGTACTTCTTCTAGATGTGACGCCTTTATCACTTGGTATAGAAACAATGGGTAATGTTATGACTAAGCTTATAGAGTCAAACACAACAATTCCTACAAAAAAATCTCAAGTCTTTTCTACTGCGGCTGATAATCAACCTTCTGTAGAAATTCATGTTTTACAGGGAGAGAGACCAATGGCAAAAGATAATAAAACGATTGGAAGGTTCCATTTAGATGGTATTCCTCCAGCTCAAAGAGGTACCCCTCAAATTGAGGTTACATTTGATATTGATGCTAACGGTATAATTAATGTAAGTGCATTAGATAAGGCTACAAATAAATCTCAAGATATAAGAATTGAGGCTTCTTCTGGTTTAACTGAGGAAGAAATTGAAAAAATGAAAAAAGAAGCTGAAGCTAATGCTGATGCTGACCAAAAAGCAAAAGAAGAAGTTGATAAATTAAATAGTGCTGATCAGATGATATTCCAAACTGAAAAACAACTTAAAGATTTTGGAGATAAATTATCTGATGATAAAAAGAAACCTATTGAATCAGCATTAGAAGATTTAAAAAAAGCACATGAATCTAAAGATCTAGAAAAGATTGATGAGACTTTAAATACTATAAATGAAGCATGGAAAAATGCATCAGAAGAAATGTATAAAGCTCAGGCTGAGGGTGAGGCTAAACCAGAAGATACTGGAGAAGCTCCTTCAGGTAAAGATACTAAAGGTGATGATGTTCAAGATGTTGATTTTGAAGAGGTAAAAGAAGAATAGTTTCTATGGATAAAGAACATATTCTAGATCAAGTTAATTCTCGCTGTAAAGGAACTTTAGTATCTACTCTAAATATTGTCTTTACTGATATAAACCTTAAAGAACATTCACTAAATGCTTGCATGGAAGTTACTCCTAATCTTCATCAACCAGATGGTGTCCTTCATGGAGGTGCCACTGCTGCTCTTGCTGAAACTGTTGGGAGTTCTGCCTCAGCTATTTTTTGTAAAAAAGAAAATCAATTGCTTCGAGGTATTGAGCTGTCCATTAATCATGTTAGGGGTATAAGTGAAGGTTTTGTTTATGCAAAAGCAGAGCCAATTCATATGGGACGCTCTATGCAATTATGGAAAATATCTATTAAAGATGAAAATCAAAAAGATATTTCCTTTGCTAAATTGACTACATTAACTATTAGTAAATAAAACACTAAAAAATTTTTATTTAAGGATGTCAGAATGTAAATTTGATACTCTAAAATTATTATATGAAAAGTGTTATTATTTGTGATATGGAGGGTTTAATTACAAACCTAAATGACCGTGCTGCTGATATGTTCGGTTATAACCCTAAAGACCTTGTTGGAATTAAAAGAGTCTCAATCTTTTCTCCGGGTGAAATTGTTTTACAAAATGTATTAGGATGGTTAAAAGATGCTAATGAAACAGGTGAACATGTTACCAAGACAAATTTTGTAAGAAAAGATGGTTCTATATTTAATGCTAAAATTAAAATAACACCAAATTTTGCTGATGGAAAAGATAATCCACAAACAGGTTATTGTGGTATAACTGAAGAAATAAATGAAGATGTAAATATTGAAATAAGTTTAGCAACAAAGATTATTAAGGGTGTTGCAATTACAAGAGTTGGTTTTGCATCTGCTTCATTATTTCCTGTTTTCGCTATTGGATGTTATTATGCAGGAATTGGAGATAGCTTGTTTAGTCCTATATCTTTGGCGTTAACTACTTTTGGTATACTTTTTATTCATTTATTTTCAAACTTATATAATGATTATTTTGATGTTACTCATGGAACAGATGAGGCAAACACTGAGTATTTTAATGCTGGCATGAATTCTTCTATGCTTAAAGGAGCTCAACTTTCAGGTGGAAGTAGAGCTGTTGAGTTAGGTTTAATTACTCTTAAGGGGACAAAAACTCTAGCTAATATTATGTTTATGTTTGGTCTTTTAACTGCTGCAGGAATTCTATATATAAGTTATTTAAATACAGGATCAACTAGTAATTCATATCATTCTGCAATTATAGCATTAATTGGAGTTTTAATAGGGTATTTCTATACTGCTAAACCTATAAAACTTTCATCTCGTTATGGGCTTGGGGAAATTGCAATTTTTCTTTCATTTGGTCCTCTTCTTACACTTGGATCAGGATTTGCAATCTCAATGGAAACTATTCAACTTTTTTCAAATGAATTTTATAATTTAATGATTTTAGGAGTTCCTATTGGACTTCTTACCACCAATATTCTTTTTATTAATCAATTCCCTGATTATACTTCGGATAAAAAAGTTGGAAAAAATCATCTAGTTGTTCTATTTGGAAAAAAGGCATCAAGATGGATTTATGCTATTAATTTAGCTTTAGCAACTGGATCTTTGTATTATATGGCTGTTGAAAACATAGTAAATGAGACACAAGATTCACTATTTTTGTATGTATTGATACCTATAACTATTATATATTCATTTTATCTTATTTCCGGATTATTTAAATATTACAACAATAGAAAACTTATAAAATATAATATTCATACTATTTATTTTCATATGTTATTTTCATTTATTTATATGATAATTTTAGCTAACTTCCAATAATGTTTCTATTTGATCAATCATATAGATTAAAGAATTTTTGGTATTATATACTAGGTTCATTTATTCTGATTCTTTTCAGTTTTATTGGTCAACTTCCGATGATCCCATTCTTGCCTACAGAATTGCCAAGCCCGGATGCTAACCCTATGGATCTTTTTAAATCCATTCCTTCTAATCTTAGATTTTTCCTTATACTGCTTAGTTTTGTAGCTGTTGTTCCAGGGATATGGTTGGTTGTAAAAAAACTTCATGATCTTCCTATAATGTCAATTTTATCAGGTAGAAAAAAAATTGATCTTGAGAGAGTTATGTTTTCATTTATGTTATGGGGATCTATAGTTTCAGCTTTTGTTTTTCTAGAATATTCTCTTAACCCTGAAAGCTATGAAATTAACTTTAAGCTTAAAGAATTTTTAATTTTAGCCGTTATAGCAATATTATTTATCCCGATTCAAACAAGTGTCGAAGAAATTGTCTTTAGAGGGTATTTAATGCAAGGTTTTGGTCATTGGTTAAATAGCAGATTTATGGCTTTATTTCTCACCTCAGTTGTATTTGGATCTATGCATTTAGCTAATCCTGAATTAACAGCATTAGGGTATGAATTTATTTTCCTTTATATCACAGTAGGGTTCGTGCTCGGTATTATGACTTTAATGGATGATGGTCTTGAACTAGCAATTGGCTTTCATGCTGCAAATAATCTTATAGCATCTCTTCTTTTAACTGCAGACTGGACAGTATTTCAGACTGAGTCTATTTTAATTGATATATCTGAGCCTAGTCTTGGTATAACAGATTGGTTAGCTCCTTTTATCATATACCCTATACTTTTAGCAATCTTTGCTAGAAAATATTCTTGGACTAATTGGAAAGAGAAACTGTTTTCAAAAGTCAGATAATATTAACTCCATTTTTATATCACTTCTCTTGTAAGGAGTGCTTTCTTCTGATTTTATTTCTTTAAATCCAAATTTATTGTACAAATGGATTGAGTTTTTAAGAACCTTATTAGAGTATAATATTACTGAATTATAATTTTTCTTTTTTGCAAAGTCTATTGTAAAATTGATTAGTTGATGACCAATACCATTACCTCTTAGATCTTTCTTTACTGCCATTTTATTTAATTCATAAACTCCTTTCTCCCTTGGAATTAAAGCCATTGTTCCAACGACATCTGAGTTATAAACTGCAAAAAATATATAGCCTCCTTTATTGATTATCTCTTGTTTACAATTTTTGAGTACTATCTCATCATATTCTTCTACGTAGAAATATTCGTTTAGCCAATCATAATTGAGTTCATAGAAGTAATTTGAATACTGATCTTGGAATGGAACTATACTAACCTTCATTATTTGTCATTCTGTCTGGATTGACATATTGATCAAATTCATTTTCTGTTAAATATGCAAGCTTAACAGCCGCCTCTTTAAGAGTGCTTTCCTCTTTATATGCTTTATTGGCTATCTCAGCAGCTTTGTAGTATCCTATTTTTGAATTTAATGCAGTTACCAGCATTAGAGAATCATTTAAGAATTTGTGAATTTTCTTATTATTTGGTTTTATACCGTCAATGCAGTTTTCAGTAAAACTAAGTGAAGCATCACCCAATATTTTTGCAGATTCAATAATGTTAAAAGCAAAAAGTGGTTTAAAAACATTAAGTTCAAAATGACCATTGGCTCCAGCAAAACTAACAGCTACATCATTTCCAATAATTTGAGCACAAACCATTGAAATTGCTTCACATTGAGTTGGGTTTACCTTTCCAGGCATAATAGAACTTCCAGGTTCATTTGCCGGAAGTATTAATTCACCAATTCCTGATCTAGGTCCAGACCCCATTAATCTTATATCATTAGATATTTTATAAACTGAAGCAGCAACTGTCTTTAAAGCACCATGCATTTCGACTATACAATCATGAGATGCAATACCTTCAAACTTATTTATAGATTCTTTAAAAGATAGACCTGAGTTTTTAGAAATATATTCAACAACTTTTCTTGAGTATCCTTTTGGTGTATTTAATCCAGTACCAACAGCAGTTCCACCAATTGGGAGTTCGCTTAAATGATCTATAGCATTCTCAATTGTATTAATTCCGTGATCTACTTGTGAAACATATCCAGAAAATTCTTGACCAAGAGTTATTGGAGTCGCATCCATTAAATGAGTTCTTCCAATTTTTACAATCTTATTAAATTCTTTAGATTTTTTAGCTAAGCTATTTTTTAATTTTCTAAGATTTACAAGAGTGTTCTCAGAAATCAATTTCATTCCAGCAATATTTATAGCTGTTGGGAAAGTATCATTTGAAGATTGGGAAAGATTAACATCATCATTAGGTGATAATGTTTTTTCAGATTCCCCTAATTTTTTACCCTCTAATAAATGAGCTCTATTAGAAATCACCTCATTTATATTCATGTTTGTTTGAGTGCCTGATCCAGTTTGCCAAATAACTAGTGGAAACTGATCATCATGCTTGTTGTCAAGTATTTCATCACAAACTTTTTGAATTAGATTAGACTTTTCTTTTGATAATACACCAAGATTTTCATTTGCTTGCGCCGCAGATTTTTTGAGTATCGCATAAGCATGAATAATTTCAATAGGCATTGAAGCAGAATCACCTATCTTAAAATTCTTTCTTGATCTTTCTGTTTGAGCACCCCATAGGTAGTCTTTAGGAACTTTAACTTCGCCTAATGTATCTTTTTCAATTCTATAGTCCATGGTCTTTGTAATTTACTTAAAAAATTTTACTTTTGTTAAGCAATTACAAATATATGGAGTTTCAACAATACCTCGGATTTTTAGCTTTTTTAGCAATCTTCACTATGGGCTTTTGGCTTATGATTTTCTTAGCCCTTGTTGCCCCATATTGGGCTTCATCCTATGTGTTTCAAAAAATCAGGAATTTTATAACTAAGAAATTGAAATCTTAATTAAAGATTGGTCCTTCGCCATCTCCGCCTTCACTAAAATCTTGTTGATTATTTCGAGCTCTTTGCTTTCTTTTAGATTTATTTTCATTTATTCTATATGAGAAAGTTAATATCAAAGATGGTTCTCTCCATTGACCCTCAGATTCAGATCTAAATGATTCTCTTGTAGTTGTTGACCTCCACTTACCTGTGTGAAATAAATCAGAGTATCTAAGTGAGATATTTCCTTTTTTATCTAGAATACTTTTTTGTATAGCAGCAGTAGTGTATCCAAATGCCTTTCTTTTAGAAAACGCATTTTCACTAGGACCTCTTAAGAATCCGAAAAATTGAAGACTATAGTCTTTTGGAAGCCTAATAAATCCATTAAATCTTGCACTCCAGCTTGTGTCGTCTGAATCAAAATTTTGATTTTCGAAGTCACCTCTAATTTTAGTAGAGTTTAATGTAAAACTTCCATTAATTCTAACTGATTTAGATGGAGTGTAGGTTATACTTAGTTCAGATCCAAACCTTTTGTTAGTTGATAAATTAATTGGATAATACTCAAGTACTGGAACTTGTAGTACAGGGTTGTTAGTGCCTGATTCTACAATTAAATTAACTAAGTCTCCAGTTTCCTGTTGGATTCTTTCAACATTACCGTCAGATTGTCTGAAAAATAAAGCAGTATTAATGGTAACTTTTTTAAATCTTTTTAAGTAATCAACTTCATAAGCAGAGGTGAATGTTGGATCTAAAAAAGGATTACCTCTTCTGTAAGATGTTATTGAATTTCTTCTTGGAAAAGGATTTATATCCCAACCTCTTGGTCGCCTTACTCTTTTACTGTATCCTAATGTTAAAGATTCTAAATCTGAAAATTCATATGCAAGATTAACAGTTGGAAATAAATCTGAATATTTTTTTACTTCAAATTGATTTGTAGTTCTCTGATCTATTTCTTGTTTAGAATCCTCATACCTTAAACCAAGGAGAACAGATAGTGATTTAAATTTCTTTCCAAATTGTGTATATAAGGAGTTTATATTTTCAGTGTAATTAAATATATTAGATAACCCAGGATCTGATTGATAAGATCCACCGTCAAGGAATGAAACATCAAAATCAGTTTCTCTATCTAAGAATCTACCTCTGTATCCAAATTCTAGTTCAGTATTTTCATCAATTGGATAAACATAATCTACTTGAGCTAGTAACCTATTTTGAAAATCAATATTAGTAGTTCTTTCAAAAGATGATTCTGATACAAAAGGGATAGTAGAGTAATCTTCGATTTTGTCAACTGAGTTTTCATCATTCTCTTCATATGATATCTTAGCGCTTAAGGTGTGACCATCTTTGTCAAAATCTTTATAAAAATCTAATGAATATTCAAAAGATTCTTCTAATTCTTCATCATTAGCTATTCTCTCATTTGAAGATACAATATTGATGTTGGTTATATCGTTAACTATATTTTTTGAATAACCTAAGTCATCCCCTTTTCTGTAAAACCCACTTAAAGATAGTGAAGTATCATCATCAAAGTAATATTCAACTCCTAAATTTAGGAAGGTATTTTTTCTATTACTACTATTAGTTGTATTGTTATCAATTTTCAAATTACTATTGAAATATTCAGTATTTCCGAGATAGCTTCCGTTATTTTCAGAATCTTTAATTGAAGTGGTACTAAAAATATTTATTTTGTTGTTTCTTAAGTTAAATGTTCCTGAACCACCAGTATTTTTAGGTTCACCAATATTTAAATTTACATTACCATTAAAACCTAAAAGGTCCTGCTTTTTGAGTATAATATTAAGAATACCTGCGGTTCCTTCTGCAGAATATCTAGCAGACGGTGATGTAACTACTTCAACTTTTTCTATTGATTCAGAAGGGATTGACCTCAACCCTTGAGGTCCAGATAAACCAACTAAACCAGAAGGTTTACCATTAATTAATATTTTAACGTTGTTATTTCCTCTTAACGATATATTACCATCAAAATCTACATCAATTGAAGGGATATTAGCTAAAACATCTGAGACGTTTCCACCTCTTACTGTTATATCTTGACCTACATTGTATATTTTCTTATCTAATCTAACTTCAACTTGAGTTCTTTCTGCTCTAACTTCAACTTCATCAAGCATTGACACATCTATATTTAAAGCTATACTTCCAATATCTGTATTTCCTTTAACTAAAAAATTCTCATCTAAATATGGTTCAAATGATATATAGTCTATTTTTAGGTTGTACATTCCAGGTTTAGCTTCAAGAGTAAATTTACCATCCTCTCCGGTGATTCCACCTAAAATAGTCTCTGAGTCTCTTTTGCTAGTTAATGTGACTGTAGCGTACTCAAGAGGAACATTAGTTTCAGAATCGGTAACGGATCCAGATACAGTAAATTCTAGATTTGCATATTGCTGATAATTACCAGTAGGTTGTTGTGCAAACGAGTAGGTCGTAAATATTAATGTAAGAAATAAGTAGGTTTTGTTCATGTTAGTTTGTTTGGTTGAGCAAATATATTTTTAAATAATTGAAAGAAAACACAAGGATTTGTTAAAAAAAACTAATCATTTTTTTTAGATTTTTTTCTTCTTTTTTTAATCAGTGTTTTTTGTACTTCTGTTAATGATTCATAAAATTTTTTCCTTATTGTATCAATCCTCTGTTCAAACTTTTTGACCATTTCTTTTTGATTCTTATCCAATGAAATAATAATCTTTTCATGTCTTTGTCTTTTACTCATTGAGTTATCATTGACAATCTCTTCTTGAGAATCAGAAAGTGATGTTTTTAGAGCTTCGTGATGTCTCTTCCAAAGTTTCATTTCTTTAGAAAGTAAATCTTTTTGAAATGTTGAAAAAGTTTGAGCTAGCTCTTTAGAATATCCTCTTTTGTAGGCCCTTTTTTCTTGCCCATAATTCAAATTAATCGCAAAGAGGGTTATAAATAGTATAATTAATATTTTGTTTGTCTTATTCATTTTTAATTAGATATTAAAATATCGAAAAAGTTTATTTAGGAATTTTGAATTCATTTATTACTACTATATCCGTTAAAAAGTCAACAATGTATTCATCTGTTATTTCTTTATCTGAAAGAATAGTTGAGATGATGGGTGAATTAGTGTTGAAATCATTCATCTGATTATTTAAATTTGAAAAATTTAAATAAAGTAAAGAGGTGATGAAAATAGCAGCGACTAATAGGTGAAAGTATGAATTAGTCTGCTGTTTAATTATTTTATTTTCATTATTAATTGTAGTCGCTAAAATTTGATTTTTTGACTTTTGAAAATAGTTTTCTGGTGTTTTAAAACCTAGTTTTTTATAATGCTGACTCATTTATTTCTTTTTTAATTCTTTTTTCAACTAAATAGTATTTTGATTTAATTGTGTTAATATTTATGCCTGTTATTTTTGATATTTCAGTAAACTTAAGTTCGTCAAAATATTTCATATTAAATATATTTCTCTGCCTTAAGGTTAATTCTGATAAAATTTGATGAAATTTTAGAGATAAATTTTCTGCATCAAAATAAACATCAGCATATAGTTTTCTAGAATAGTTATCATCATTTGAATCAAGCTCAACCTTTTTAAGCTTTGATTCATTTGATAAGAATCTAATACATTCATTGTAAGCAATTCTATAAATCCAGGTAGAAAGCTTACTTTTCTCCTGAAATTTTTCTATTCCTTTAAATATCCTAATGTATGTTTCTTGAAGAACATCATTTGTAGAATCATGTGATAGTACCATTTTTCTTATCATCCAATAGATTTTTTCTTGATATAAATCTACTAGAAGTCTAAAACCCTCATTCTTTGAGGCAGGATTCTTTAGGATTTTAAGTAAAGCACCTTCTTTCAATCTATATTTATATTTTAGACCTAAAAAATAAGATAAAGTTGAGGTAGAGGAGGGGAGAGCTTATTTTAGTGACTTAATAATTGCCTCAAAAGCACTTGGATTGTTCATAGCCAAGTCAGCTAAAACCTTTCTATTAAGAGAGATATTGTTTGATTTTAACTTAAACATAAATTCATTGTAAGACAGACCATGTTCATGTGCTGCAGCATTTATTCTCATAACCCATAGAGATCTAAAGTTTCTTTTCTTTGTCTTTCTATCTCTGTATGCGTATTGAAGTGCTTTTTCAACAGCATTTTTAGCTACTGTCCAAACATTTTTTCTTCTGCCAAAGTAACCTTTAGCTTGTTTGATTATTTTTTTTCTTCTTGCTCTGGAAGCAACTGAGTTTACTGATCTTGGCATGGCTAGTAATTTATTTTAATCTTAATTGTCTTTTAATATTGTTTTCATCACTTTCATGAACAAGTCCAAAGTGAGTTAACCTTAATTTTCTCTTTTTTGACTTCTTTGTCAAAATATGATTTTTAAAGGCATGTTTTCTTTTAATTTTTCCTGATCCAGTTATTTTAAACCTTTTCTTAGCACTGGATTTTGTTTTCATTTTAGGCATAGTTCCTTTTTTTAATTCTTTTTTGGCATTATAAACATAATCATTCTTTTTCCTTCTAGCTGTGGCATTTGCTCAACCGTTCCAAGTCCTTCAAGATCTTGAGCTAATCTAAGTAGCAAAATTTGACCTTGTTCTTTAAATATAATCGATCTTCCTTTAAAAAATACAAATGCTTTTAATTTAGCACCTTCATTTAAAAACTTTTCCGCATGTTTCTTTTTAAACTGATAATCATGTTCATCTGTTTGTGGTCCAAACCTAATCTCTTTTACAACAATTTTTGTTGCTTTTGATTTTAATGCTTTTTCCCTTTTTTTCTGCTCATATAAGAACTTCTTATATTCTAGAATTTTACAAACAGGAGGAGAAGCTTTTGGAGAAATTTCAACTAAATCTAATTCTAGATTTCTTGCAAGTCTTAGGGCCTCATTTGTTGAGTATACTCCTACATCAACGTTATCACCTACAAGTCTAACTTCATGAGCGGTTATCTTTGTATTGATTTTATGAGGATCTTCTTTTATTACTCTGCTGAATCTCCTATTCGATCTTCTTCTTCTTATTGCTATAACAACTATTTTTAATTAATATTAAATTTTGGGATACAATCTGAAATTTCTTTTTTGATTATATCAATAAACTTTTCAATTTTCATTTCACCTAGATCATCACCATGATGTCTTCTAATAGAGATAGTGTTGTTTTTAACTTCATTTTCACCAACAACTATCATAAAAGGAATCTTATTTATCTCAGATTCTCTAATTTTCTTTCCAACAGTCTCATTTCTATCATCTAAGTGCGCGCGAATTTCGTCATTTTCTAAGATATTTAAAACTTTTTCACCATAATTTTTAAAGTTCTCACTAACAATTAAAATTTCAACTTGAATAGTTGATAGCCATAATGGGAAAACTCCACCTGTATGCTCGAGAAGAATTGCTACAAATCTTTCCATGCTACCAAAAGGAGCCCTATGAAGCATAACGGGCCTTAAATCCTCATTATTATTCCCTTTATACGTAAGTTCAAATCTTTCGGGCAGGTTGTAATCAACTTGAATTGTACCTAATTGCCAACTTCTTCCCAAGGCATCTTTAACCATAAAGTCAAGTTTAGGACCATAAAAAGCAGCCTCTCCGTATTCAACTTTAAAATTTAACTCTTTTTCTTTAGCAGCATTCAAAATAGCTTGCTCAGCTATATTCCAATTTTCTTTAGATCCTATATATTTTTCAGTGTTATCAGGATCCCTAAGTGAAACTTGAGCATAAAAGTCACTGAATCCTAGAGATTTAAAAACATATAGCACTAAGTCTATTGTATTCTTAAACTCTGAATCAACTTGTTCGGGTGCACAAAAAATATGTGCATCATCTACTGTAAATCCTCTCACTCTACTTAATCCATGAAGTTCTCCGCTTTGCTCGTATCTATATACAGTTCCAAACTCAGCTAACCTGAGGGGAAGATCTCTATAACTTAATGGCTTCGAATTAAAAATTTCACAATGGTGAGGACAATTCATTGGTTTTAGCATGAAAATTTCATTTTCATTTGGAGTATGAATTGGTTGAAAGCTATCTTCTCCATATTTTTCAAAATGACCAGATGTAACATATAATTCTTTTGATCCTATGTGAGGTGATATTACTTTTTTATAACCTGCTTTTTTTTGAGCATCTTCCAGAAAGCTTTGAAGACGATCTCTTAATTCAGTCCCTTTTGGTAGCCAAAGTGGTAGACCTTGTCCAACTTTACTTGAAAATGTAAACAACTCTAGCTCTTTACCTAATTTTCTATGATCTCTTTCTTTAGCTTTCTCAATTAATTCAGAATATGCAGTTAGAAGTTTTTGTTTTGGAAAAGATATACCATAAATTCTTGTAAGCTGATTATTCTTTTCATCTCCTCTCCAGTATGCTCCTGCTATATTAAGTAGTTTTACTGCTTTAACAATACCTGTAGATGGAATATGTCCACCTCGACATAAATCACTGAAATCAGAATGATCACAAAATGTAATAGTTCCATCATCAAGCCCTTCAATTAATTCAACTTTGTATTGATTTTTTTCTTTTTTATAGAATTCAAGAGCCTCATCTTTAGATATTGATTTCATTTTAAACTGGCTATTAGTTCTTGCAAATTCAAGAAATTTTGCTTCAAGTTTTTGAAAATCATTTTCTGAAATATTATCACCATCAAAGTCAACATCATAATAAAAACCATTTTCAATAGAAGGTCCAATTGTTAATTTAGATTTTGGATAGAAAAACTTTATTGTTTGAGCTAGTATATGTGCTGAAGAATGCCAGAATGCTTGCTTGCCCTCATCATCATCCCAAGTGTAAAATTTTATACTCCCATCAACATGTAACTCAGATTCCATTTCATAAGTTTCTGAATTAAATGATGCTGATATTACTTTCCTAGCAAGCCCTTCACTAATACTCTTAGCTACATCAATAACTTTAGTTCCTTTTTCGAACTTTTTAACTGAACTATCTGGAAAAATTATACTTATCATATCTTACTTTGAAAATCAAAAATAATTCAATTTAATTTATTCTTAGGCCCTAATGTTCCATTTAATATATTGACTATTCCTCGATATCCATAAAAAACAGCTAATACAAGTAAAATTGCGCCTATGATTAAAACAAAGATAAAAAATGGATGATCCTGATTGTTAAAGGCCTGTGATACAATAACAGGTGCTATAAAACATAGAGAAATCCCTGTGAAAACTTGAATAAATCCTTTTTTTAAGTATTTATTCATTTAAATAATTATCTATTGCTGATCGAATACTTTTATGTTTAACAATTAGTCTGTCAGCTTCTTTTTTGTCAACTCCTAATTCTCCCATAATTATTCTTCTAGCTCTTTTATTTAATTTGGCATTACTCATCTGCATGTCAATCATTTTATTTCCTCTAACATGACCGTCTAGAATCATAGAGATAGTTGAAATCATATTTAAGATAAGCTTCTGAGCTGTGCCTGCTTTAAGTCTAGAGCTGCCAGTTAAAAATTCAGGACCTACTATTACTTCAACTTTAAAATCTGCATATTTTGATAAAGGTGAGTTTAGATTACAAACAATACAGCCGGTTGAAATATTATTTTTTTGACATTCTTTTAATCCACCAATCACGTATGGAGTAGTGCCAGATGCAGCTATACCTATTACAAAGTCATTTGAATTGATGTTATATTCTGATAAATCTTTCCATGCCTGAGTTAAGTCATCTTCAGCTACTTCAATTGAACTGTAAAGAGCAGGAATTCCACCAGCCACTAAACCAACAATTTTTTCAGGAGGTGTTCCGAAAGTAGGAGGACATTCTGAAGCATCTAAAACACCAAGTCTTCCACTTGTTCCAGCCCCAATGTAGAATAATCTACCTCCATTTTTAATTTTTGGCTTAATTTCATTAATCAATTCAGTAATCTTAGGAAGAACTTTATGAACAGCCTTAAGTGCATTATTATCCTCTTCATGCATAGCATTAACAAGATCAACTACAGATTTTTTTTCTAAATCTTTATGATTGGATTCTTGTTCTGTAATCTTAATAAATTCCATTATAATTATAGGCTGAGCTTCTGATTAAGATTCTTTTTTAACTCATCTAAAAACTGTTGTGTTGTTAAATAATTTGAATCTACAAGATCATCTCTAAAGACGAGTAGAGCTAGATCTTTTGTCATTTTACCATCCTCAACAGTTTCAACACAAACTTCTTCGAGTGTTTTACAGAAGTTAATTAGTTCTTGATTATTATCGAGTTTACCTCTATGCATTAGTCCACGAGTCCAAGCAAAAATTGATGCTATTGGATTTGTAGAAGTTTGTTCACCTGTTTGATGTCTTCTAAAGTGCCTAGTAACAGTGCCATGTGCAGCTTCTGCTTCAAGAGTTTTTCCATCTGGAGTTATCAGCGTTGAAGTCATTAATCCAAGAGAACCAAATCCTTGAGCTACAATGTCTGATTGAACATCTCCATCATAGTTCTTACACGCCCAAACAAAGCCACCTTTCCATTTTATAGCAGATGCTACCATATCATCAATTAGCCTGTGTTCGTAGGTTAAATTTTCTTTTTCAAATTTATCTTTGAATTCATTTTCAAAAACTTCTTGAAAGATATCTTTAAAACGGCCATCATATGCTTTAAGAATAGTATTTTTTGTGGAAAGATAAAGAGGCCATCTTTTAGTTAAAGCCATATTCATACATGACCTTGCAAATCCATAAATAGATGAATCAATATTATACATTGACATAGCGATACCATCTTCTTCAAAATTATAAACTTCCCATGTTTTTGGTTCACTTCCATCTTTCGGTGTAAATTTCATTTCAAGCTTTCCTGGTCCATGAGTTGTAACATCAGTTGCTCTATATTGGTCTCCAAAAGCATGTCTACCAATACAAATTGGTCTTGACCAGCCCTGAACATATCTGGGTATAGAGCTACAGATAATAGGTTCTCTAAATACTGTTCCACCTACTATGTTTCTTATAGTTCCATTGGGAGATTTATACATTCTACTTAGTGAGAATTCATCAACTCTTTGTTCGTCTGGAGTTATTGTAGCACATTTGATACCAACATTATATTTTTTAATAGCATTTGCTGCATCAATTGTTATTTGATCATCGGTTTTATCTCTTGATTCAATACCTAAATCATAATAAATTACATCTAAATCTAAATAATCTAGGATTAATTTTTCTTTAATAAATTTCCAGATGATTCTAGCCATTTCATCACCATCAATTTCTACTATGGGATTGGCTACTTTAATTTTTGACATAAGATTTATACTTCTTTAATCCTAGCTTTCTTTCCTCTAAGTTCTCTGAAGTAATAAATTCTTGATTGTCTTACTTTACCTTTCTTATTAACTTCAATTTTCTTTAAACCAGGCATGTTAATTGGAAAAATTCTTTCAACTCCAACAGTACCGGACATTTTCCTTATAGTAAATGTCTTAGATTGGCCTCTTCCTTTTACTTGAATAACAACACCTTTAAAAGACTGAGGTCTAACTTTATCACCTTCTCTAATTTCTATAGTAACAGTTAACGTGTCACCAGCTGAAAATGAAGGGAATTCATTTTTATTGATAAGTTTCTCTTGAACTAAATTTACTAAAGAATCCATTGAAATTTTATTTATTGGGTTTGATTAATTTCAAACACGGGCAAAAATAAACCTTTTTTATTCATTATCAAAAAGATTTGGCCTAAGTAATTTAGTTCTTTCTAAAGATTTTTCATCATTCCACTTTTGAATCTCTTTATCATTTCCTGATAAAAGAACCTTTGGAACTTTTAAACCTTTAAAAGTTTCAGGTCTAGTATATATAGGAGGAGATAATAAGTCGTCTTGGAAAGTATCTGAAAGAGCAGATGATTCATTACCAATTATACCTGGTAGAAGTCTAATTATTGAATCACATAAGACGGCAGCAGGAAGTTCTCCACCTGATACAACAAAATCTCCAATAGATATTTCTTTAGTTACAAGAAATTCTCTTACTCTATGATCGATTCCTTTATAATGTCCACAAATAATTATGATATTGTTTAAAGTTGAAAAATAATTTGATTTTTTTTGATTCAATAACTCACCATCTGGAGTAAGGTATATTATCTCATCATAGACTTTATCTTTTTTTAATGATTCAATACACTTATCTATAGGTTCAATTTTAATAACCATTCCTGGAAATCCACCATAAGGATAATCATCTACTTTTCTCGAATTATCTGCATAATCTCTAAGATTATGAGTTTTTACCTGAACTTTGTTTGAGTCAATAGCCTTTTTAATTATTGAAAATGAATTAAGATTATCAAATACCTCAGGAAATAATGTCAAGACATCTATTCTCATTAGTTTGAGCTTTTTTTCAAGGTTACTATTGCTGTTTCAATCTTACTATTTCTTACGAATTTTACTTCGACTTTATCTCCAGGTCTTTTTGAAGATAAATACCCTGATAGATTTGAAAATCGATTTATTTTAAAACCATCAATTGATTTGATGATATCACCTTTCTCGAGTCCTGCTGAATCAGCTCCAAATCCTAACTCTATTTCATCAATATAGAAGCCTTCAGTCTCAGTAATGTTAAGCTGTTTTGAATATGAGGACTTTAAAGCTACACCTCTTACTCCAAGAAGACCTTTTTGAACACCTCCATATTCTAATATATCTTCAAATATTTTTCTCACAGTGTTGCTAGGTACAGCAAAAGAATACCCAACATATCCCCCAGTCATTGATTGAATAAGTGTATTAATCCCTATTAGTTCTCCTTCAATATTAACTAAAGCTCCACCACTATTTCCAAAGTTTACAGCCGCATCAGTTTGAATAAATGATTGATTTTTTTGATCATATTCGTTTAAATCTCTTGATTTAGAACTTATAATTCCTGCAGTAACTGTTGAGTTTAAGTTGTAAGGATTTCCAACTGCAAGCACCCATTCCCCGATTAGTGTTGAATCTGAGTCGCCAAAAAAAACATAATCTAAAGTTGAATCTGAATCAATTTTTAAAACCGCAACATCATATATTTCATCAAAACCAATAATTACTGCTTCATATTCTTTATTATCGTTAGTAGTTACAATAACCTCACTTGAATTTTCAATTACATGATAATTAGTAATTATATAACCATCAGGAGATATAATTACTCCGGAACCTGTACCAACTTTTTTTCTAGAATCATCACCATAAAAAAATTGTAAAGCCCATCCATCACTGTCTTTAACTATACTTGTGTTTTTAACGTGTACAACTGCATCAATTGATTTACTAGCTGCAAAAGTTAGATCTGGAAGAGATGATGTGGAAGGAATATTCCTTTGATTTGATAATGTGTTAAGAGTATAATGAGGTATATTTTCATTTTTATAGGATACCTCATAATTATTTTCTTTAGTTACAAAGAGACTATTAAAAATGAAAAAAGTTATAATTGAACATATAACGGAAATAATTAAAATTTTAATATTTGATTTCATTTTTTTAAAGTAAAAATAACATATTAAATTTTTAATATTTATATTTTAACTATTGTTTAACTTGAGTATTATGAATTTAAAACTTAGAGCTCTTGAACCCAATGATTTAGAGTTAGTTTATGAGGTAGAAAATGATAAATCATTATGGGTCTATTCAAATACTTCTTCTCCTTTTTCCAGACACACTCTTAAGAAATTTATAGAAAATTCACACCTAGATATTATTGAACATAAACAATTAAGGTTGGTAATAGCTGATGATGAACAATCATATGGATTCATAGATTTATATGATTATGATTTTATAAATAGAAGAGTAGGGTTAGGGATAATTATATTTAAAAAATATAGATCTAAAGGAATAGGGTTAAGTTCGTTACAACTAACTGAAAATTATTTACTTGAGCATGTGCCTATTCATCAAGTATATGCAAATATTTCATCGAAAAATAAAGAAAGTATCTCGCTTTTTGAGAAAAGTGGTTTTGTTAACATAGGTTTGAAAAAAGATTGGATATTTTACAATAACAAATTTAATGATGAGTTATTATTTCAAAAAATTCTGAATAAATGAAAGTTTTAAAAACAATTATACCAGTCACAATTCTTTTGTCAGTTTTAGCAATTGACTACTATAATAAGTTTTATAAGGAAAATACTGACTTTGATGAGGAGACTATATTTCTTTATGTTATAGAAGGAGACAGCCTATCCTTTGCAGACTCTATTTCAAAGTATCTTAAATCTACAAAAACATTTTATAAAGTTGCAGAAAGGCTTGACTATTTAAAGAATAAAAAAACTGGAAGATTTAAGATAAAAAAAGGTATTGGGAACAATGATATTGTTAGATCTTTAAAGTTTAATAATACTCCAGTAACTGTTACTTTTAATAATCAAGAAAGAATTGAAAACTTGGCAGGAAGAATTTCAAAGCAAATATATGAGGATAGTTTATCTCTAATCAATTCGTTTAAAAATGAAGATTTTTTAATGAATAATGATCTAAATGAGAAAAATATTCTTTCAATCTTTATTCCTAATTCATATAATATTTATTGGGATATTAATCCTGATGATTTTAGAGACAAAATGCTAGATGAATACAAGAAGTTTTGGAATCAGGATAGGTCTGAAAAATCTAAAAAATTAGGCTTGAGTAAATTAGAAGTAATCTCACTTGCATCAATTGTTCAAATTGAGAGTAGAAAAATTGATGAACGTCCAAGAGTTGCAGGGTTATACATAAATAGGCTTAGAGATAAAATGAGGCTTCAGGCTGATCCTACAGTAATCTATACAATAAAAGAATATTATAAGAATTTTGATACTATTATCAGAAGAGTTCTTTATCGCGATCTTAAACTAGATTCAGAGTTTAATACATATAAAATAAAAGGACTCCCACCAGGCCCTATAACAATGCCAGATATATCTGCTATAGATGCTGTTCTTAATCATGAGAAACATGATTATTTGTTTATGGTAGCTAATCCTTCTAATAGAGGATATCATCTTTTTGCAAGCGATTTAACTGGACATAATAGAAATAAAAAAGCATACATTCGCTGGATAAATAGCAAAGGAATCTACAGATAGTTTAGTTTGAAAGTTTTTGATTTAGATCTTCAACATATTTTCTGAATTGTTTATCAGTAAAGCTGAGATTATCAACAGTTTTACAAGCATGTAGGACTGTCGCATGATCTCTTCTTCCAATTTGTGAGCCAATGCTAGCTAATGAAGCCTTAGTGAACTTTTTAGCAAAGTACATTGCAATTTGTCTAGCCTGAACTATATGTCTCTTTCTAGTTTTTGATTGTAAGGTTTGAATATCCATTTGGAAGTAATCAGAAACAACTTTTTGAATGTAATCTATAGATACTTCTCTTCTGTTACTCTTGACAAATTTATTAATAACCTCTTTTGCTAAGTTTACAGTTATTTCAGCTTTATTAAAAGATGATTGAGCAATTAGTGAAATGATTGCACCCTCTAGTTCTCTTACATTGGAGTTAATATTCTTAGCAACAAATTCAATTACATCATCTTGAATCTCAACACCATCTCTATATAGCTTGTTTTTTAGAATCGAAACTCTAGTTTCAAAACTAGGATTTTGAAGTTCTGCAGATAATCCCCATTTAAATCTAGATAAGAGTCTTTGTTCTATATCTTGCATGTCAATTGGAGCTTTATCTGAAGTCAAAATAACTTGTTTGCCATTTTGATGCAAATGATTAAAAATATGGAAGAATACATCTTGAGTTCCAGATTTACCGGAAAGAAATTGAACATCATCAACAATTAAAACATCTATTACTTGATAAAAATGAATGAAATCATTTCTTGTATTTTTTTTGACTGAATCAACATACTGTTGCGTAAATTTTTCTGCAGATATATATAAAACTGTTTTATCTGGATACTTTTGTTTGATATCAACTCCTATAGCATGAGCTAAGTGAGTTTTTCCTAGACCAACACCTCCATATACAAGAAGAGGATTAAATGACGTACCTCCTGGTTTATTTGAAACAGCAATTCCCGCAGATCTAGCCAGTCTGTTCGAATCACCCTCTAAAAAATTTTCAAAAGTATAGTTTGGATTTAATTGAGATTCAATTTGAAGATTTCTAATACCAGGTATTACAAAAGGGTTTTTTAATTCAGAAGCAAAAGTGCTAAATGGAGATTCAATAGATTGTGATTTTATACTAGAACTTGAAGAACTTGGAATCTTTTCAGTAAATGGCATCTTATTACCGAAAGTATTTTCCATCTTAATTATATATACAAGTCTAGCTTCAGATCCAAGTTCTTTAGTAAGAGCCATACGTAATATCTTAACATAATGCTCTTCAAGCCATTCATAAAAGAATTTACTAGGAACTTGAATGCTTAAAACATCATTAGTAATCTTAACTGGGATTATAGGTTCAAACCATGTTTTATAAGCCTGAGGTTGGATATTATCCTTAATAAAGGATAAACAATTGTTCCATACTGCAGAGGGTGTTTGACTCATTTTTTCTTAGCTAGATATTAATTGAATATATTTATGAAATATTGTTTTTGGTTGAATACAAATATTAGTTAAAAAAAGTGAAAAAAAAACATAGTTTACTATTGATTATTAAATTTTTTTTAGTTAAAATCAAGTAAGATAATTTTGTAGGAAAATTAAGGTTTTCCTTCGTAAAACATTTTAAATGAACTACACATCAGGTAAAATTAAAGTCAGATATAATGAAACGGATCAAATGGGAATTGTTCATCATAGTAATTATTTGAAATTTTTTGAATTAGCAAGAATAGAATGGCTTGAAAAACTAAATATGCCATATGAAGAAATTGAAAGTAATAATGTTATTTTACCAGTTGTTAAATGTGAATTAAAATTTATAAAACCATTAATTTTTGGTGATATTTTTTTTATTAAGGTTTTTTGTTCAAAAAAACCAACTTCTACAATTGAGTTTGCATATAAAATTTTTAATGACAATAATGAAATAACTACAGAAGGTAAAACATCTCTTGCATTTGTTGATTCCATATCAAGAAAACCATTAAGATGTCCAAAAATAATTAGTAGTCTTTTTGATTAGTTATCTATCTAGAATGTATAGGGAATCATTACCACTTTTAGTTTTTTTAAAATCAATAAAATCAATCCCAGGACTTTTTATACCTTTAACCAGATCTGTATTTCCTTTAAATACTCTTATTGAGTCCCATAGGTCATTGTCTAGAAAATTTTTAATTGTTTTAGTTCCACCTTCAATTATAACTGATTGAACTTTTAAATCATATAATGAGTTTAAAATAGATTCCATTTTTTCAAAATTTATTATTCTTAGATTCTCACTTATTTCACTATTCTCATTTTTTGATAATATTATTGTCTCTGAGTCTTTTGAAAATATATTAGAGTTAATCGGAATTCTACAGTTTGGGTCTAAAACAATTCTAATTGGATTTTTTCCCTTAACTAATCTAGTGGTAAGCTTAGGGTCATCATCTATTATAGTTTGAACACCAACCAAAATTGAATTTTCTTCTTTTCTCCAAGTATGAGATAATTTTAGTGATTCATCTCCAGAGATTTTAAAGACCTCTCTTTGACTTTTAATAGGAGTAATAAAACCATCCTTTGATTCTGCCCATTTTAAAATTATATAAGGTCTTTTAAGTTTATGGTATGTAAAAAATCTTTTATTTAAGCAGTCACATTCATCTTGTAAAACACCATATTTCACATTGCAGCCCTTAGATTTAAGTCTTTCGACACCTCCTCCTTCTACCAAGCTATTAGGATCTCTTGAGCCAATAATTATATTTTGGATTTTATATTTAATAATTAAATCAGTGCATGGTGGTGTTTTTCCAAAGTGATTACATGGCTCCAGATTAACATATAGTGAAGAGTTTCTTAGAAGATCTTTATTGTCAACACTATTAATAGCATTTACTTCAGCATGTTTATCTCCATATTTTTTATGAGAACCTTCTCCTATAATTTTGTTTTCATGAACTATAACACAACCAACTAACGGATTTGGATAGGTATTCCCTATTTCTTTTGATGCAATTTCAATACACCTTTTCATATAGATTATATCATACTCCATGATTACTAATAAAATTAGAATTGTAAATTTAAGCCAAAAAGCTTAACTATGTTGATAAGACCAATCAATGAATCTGATAATGAACCCTTATCAGTTATACTTAGAGAAGTATTAATTGAAATGCAAATTCCAAAAAAAGCTTCTGCATATGATGATCCTGAACTAGATAATATGTTTTTGACTTATCAATTACCCAGATCAAAATATTTTGTAGTCGAGGAGGAAGGACGAATATTAGGTGGTGCAGGAATAAGCCCACTAAAAGAGGGAGATGAAGACATCTGTGAACTTCAAAAAATGTATTTTCATAAATCTCTTAGAGGAAGAGGAATTGGAAATAAGATGATACAGATTTGTATAGATTTTGCTATTGAATCTGGTTTTGAAAAATGCTACATAGAAACAATGCCCAATATGCTTAAAGCTCAAAAATTATATTTAAAAAAGGGATTTAAATACATAGACAGTCCTCTTGGAAACACAGGGCATAATGCATGTCCTGTATGGTTGATAAAAAATATAAGATGACAATTATTGAATTACGAAATATTTATAGAAAAAAACTCAATCTTTCTCATAATGAATGTGATTTTATTTATAAAATAATTTTAGAAGAATTATGCAGCATTGATCCGATTAAAATTGCTTTAGATCCTCATTGTATAATTAATCAAGATTCTAAAAAAATCATATTAGATAGTCTAGATCCAATCTCTAAGAATTATCCTATTGACTATTTGATAAACAAAAAAAATTTCTATGGATATGATTTTTATGTAAATGAAGATGTCTTAATTCCTAGGCCAGAAACAGAAGAGCTAGTTCAGTGGGTACTTGAGGATAACATCAATATTAATAAATCAAAAAAACTTATTGACTTGTGCTCAGGATCAGGATGTATTGGGATCACAATCTATAAAGAAAATAAAAATATGGATGTTACTTTATCAGATGTCTCAGAAAAAGCTCTAGAAATTTGTAATAAAAATAAAATTAAACTAGCCTCTAATGTTAAAACAATTAAACTTGATCTAAACTCAAAATTTTTACCTCAAAACAAATATGATATAATAGTCTCAAACCCACCTTATCTTAGTCCTAATGAAGCAAACGAAATAGGAAAAAATGTTAAATATGAACCAGAAACTGCATTATTTGCTCCATCTAATGATCCTCTTCATTATTATAAGAGAATTATTGAATTTGCATTAATAAATTTAAATAAAAAAGGTCAAATTTATTTAGAAATAAACCCGGTATTTATTAAAGATTTTAATCAATTATTATCAGATTTTAATCTAAATGATGTTAACTTTAGAGATGATTTTAGAGGTAAAAAAAGATTAGTTAAAGTATCATTTTAATATGAGTAAAATTAAATCTAGAATTTTAGAATTAAGAAATCTTATTATAGAACATAATCATAATTACTATGATCTTGATAAAAATTTAATTTCTGATTTTGAGTACGATAAATTGATTAATGAGTTGATTAATCTTGAAAATCAATATCCTGAATTCCATGATGAAAATTCCCCTTCAAAAAGGGTAGGAGGAGGACTTTCCGATAAGTTCGATTCAGAATCACATATTTTTCCAATGTTTTCTCTTGATAACACTTACTCGGATATTGAGCTTGAAGCTTGGTATAAAAGAATTATTAAAATTATAGACGTGAAAGATTTTGAGTTTTGTTGTGAATTAAAATATGATGGAGCTTCTGTAAATCTTTTATATGAAAATGGAGAGCTAATAAGGGGACTTACAAGAGGTGATGGCTCGCAGGGTGATAACATTACTAATAATATTAAAACTATTAATTCTATTCCTCTCAAATTAAAAAACAAATCTTTTCCAAATAAGTTTGAAATTAGAGGTGAGATAATAATGCCTAAAACCTCTTTCAGTTCACTTAATAAAAAACGAGAACAAATGGGTCTTCCATTATTTATGAATCCTAGAAATACTGCTTCAGGTAGTATTAAATTATTAGATTCAAAAGAAGTTGCTAGACGACCATTAGAATGTTTTCTTTATTCTGTTATTTCGGAAGATTTAATTATAAATAACCACTCTGAATTATTAAATACAGCCAGAGATATTGGATTTAATATTCCAGCGTACGAAAAGGTTGTTAATGGTTTAGAGGGTGTTAAAGAGTATATTCAATTTTGGGATCACAATAGACATACTTTACCATTTGAAATTGATGGGATAGTATTAAAGGTTAATAGTATTAAATATCAAAAAATATTAGGCTTTACTTCTAAATTTCCCAGATGGGCAATATCTTATAAATTTAAGGCTCAGAACTTAGCTACTAAATTAAAATCAATCTCTTTTAATGTTGGTAGGACTGGAGCTATTACGCCAGTTGCAAATCTAGAGCCTGTTTTAATTTCAGGATCAACTATTAAAAGAGCTTCACTTCACAGTTATGATCAAATGATTAAGTTTAGGTTAAGGTTGAATGATAATGTGTTTGTTGAAAAAGGAGGAGAAATAATTCCTAAAATAACAGGAATAGATATTAATAATCGTGGATTTAAACAAGATGAAATACCATTTCCTGTAAATTGTCCAGATTGTGAAACTGAATTGATAAAACTGGAATCTGAAGCTAACTTTTTTTGTCCAAACACAAATAGTTGTAGACCACAAGGAATTGGCAGGATACAGCATTTTGCTTCAAGAAAGGCAATGAACATTGATGGATTGGGTGATGAAACAATTACACTTTTATATGATAAAGGTCATATAATTGATATTTCAGATATTTATAATCTAGATTATGAAGCCATATCAAAGATTGAAGGTCACGCTGAGAAATCAGTTGAAAATCTTAGAAATGGAATTGAAGAATCTAAGTTAAAATCATTTCAGAAAGTTTTATATGGCATGGGTATTAGATATGTGGGAGAGTCTGCCTCAAAAACAATTTTGAAACAAATAAAGTCTATAGATGAACTAATATCCTTAGATATAGAATCACTATCGTCGATTGACGAAATTGGAGATAAAACAGCCTCAAGTATTGTCAGTTTTTTTAAAGATGATGAAAATTTGAATTTAGTTAATAGACTTAAATCATCAGGTTTAAATTTTACTAATAATGCATTAAATACAAATTCTTCAAACTTATCTAATCTTATATTTGTTATATCTGGTGTTTTTGAAATACACAGTAGAGAAGAGTTGAAAAAATTAATAGAAGAAAACGGAGGTAAAATCAGTTCGTCTATTAGCTCTAAGACTAATTATCTTGTGGCTGGCAAAAATATAGGTCCTTCAAAATTCAACAAAGCAAATGAACTTGGAGTTCCGGTTATTAATGAAGTATCATTAATTGACCTAATTTCATAAACTTATATTAAATTTGCCAAAATACTTGATTCTATATGTACAGATTTTCTTTTTTATTATTGTTATCTCTCTTGCTTTTTTCTTGTAATGATTATCAGAAATTATTAAATAGTCCTGAAAATGAGGTTGATAAATATACAGCAGCTGAAGAATACTACAATAATGGAGAATTTAGAAGAGCTAATGCCCTAATAGAACAAATTATCCCAACATATAGAGGTAAACCTCAAGGTGAAAGATTAGTCTATTTCTTTGCTAACTCTTATTTTGAAACAAAAATTTATTATTCTTCTGCAATTCAATTTGAAAACTTTATTAAATCATATCCTAATAGTCAAAGAATTCAAGAAGCTTATTTTATGGAAGCTAAATCATATTATATGCTTTCCCCACTTCACACTCTTGATCAAGATGACACATACAAAGGAATAGATAAACTTCAGGTGTTTATAAATAGATTTCCAAATAGTGAATATGTTACTGAAGCTCTAGAGCTGATGGAGGAATTACAAAATAAATTAGAGAAAAAAGAATTTGAAGTTTCTAAACAATATTATTCTATTTTAGACTACAACTCTGCTATCAAATCATTAGATAATTTTATAGCAGATAATCCTGGAACAATTTTCAGAGAAGAAGCACTGTATTATAGATGGTTATCTCAATATGAGATTGCAATTAATAGCATAGAGGCTAGAATAAACGAAAGAGTTACTGAGCTTGAAAGATCGTTTGATAACTTTTTAAGATATTACCCTGACACTATTTTCATTGAAGATTTGTCAGAAAAAATTAATATAGCAAAACAACTTTTATAATTAAACTAATGAATAAATACAGAAATACTAACGCAGCACAAACAACAAAAACTTATAATAAGCATGAGATTGAGGATCCAACTAATAATATTTATGAAGCTATTTCAATAATTGCTAAAAGATCTAGTCAAATTAATTCTGAAATTAAAAAAGAACTTCATGATAAACTTGATGAGTTTGCTACACATAATGACAGCTTAGAAGAAATATTTGAAAATAAGGAGCAAATCGAGGTTTCAAGATTCTATGAAAAGCTTCCTAAGCCTTATGCTATTGCTGTTCAAGAATGGTTAGATGATAAAATTTACTTCAGAGATACTGAATCTGAAAGTGAACAATAAACTTTCATGATATGAGTGTTTTAGCTCAGAAAAATATTTTGATAGGAGTTTCAGGGGGTATAGCTGCTTATAAGATTCCTTTATTAATAAGACAACTTACCAAGCTAAACTCTAATGTTAGAGTTGTAATGACTCCATCTTCAAAAGAGTTTGTTACTCCTTTGACTTTATCAACCTTATCTGAAAATGATGTATTTTCAGAATTTACTACTCAAAAAAATAATAATCCTTCATGGAATAATCATGTTGAGCTAGCAGAGTGGGCTGATATTTTTATTATAGCTCCCGCAACTTCAAATACAATTTCATCAATGGCTAATGCTAAATGTGACAATCTTTTATTAGCTTGTTACTTATCATCTAGCTGCCCTGTTTTTGTTGCTCCTGCAATGGATCTTGAAATGTTTAAAAACAATCTTAATCAAGAAAACATAAAGAAGTTAAAAGCTAATTTAACAGATGTTCTACCTGTTGGATCTGGCTCTCTTGCAAGTGGATTAGAGGGGGAAGGGAGAATGCTTGAGCCTAATGAAATAATTCAATATGTAGAAAATAAAATTAAAGACACCCTTCCATTAAATAATTTAAACTTTTTAATTACTGCTGGACCAACTCATGAAAAAATTGATCCAGTTAGATATATTGGTAATAGTTCATCTGGTAAAATGGGTTACTACCTTGCTAAAAAAGCTAAAGAGTTGGGAGCTAATGTAATTTTAGTTATTGGTCCAACTAATCTCCCTATGGATCTTTTAAATATTAAAACAATAAGAGTTGAAGACTCTGAGGAAATGTTTAATGAAACAATTAAATTCTTTGAAAGTTCAGATGTAGTAATTTGTTCTGCAGCTATATCTGACTTTAAGCCAACTGAAGTAGTTCAACATAAAATTAAAAAGGAGGATGGGTTAGATTCAATTAAACTAGAACCTACCGTTGACATATTAAAAAAATTAGGCAAGATCAAAACCTCACAGTATCTAGTTGGATTTGCTCTTGAGACAGATAATATTATTGATAATGCAAAAAATAAATTAAAATCTAAAAACCTTGACGCAATAGTCGTTAATAAAATAGGTGATTTTAATCCTATTTCAAGTGACTATAATCAAATTGATTTTATAAATTCAAGTTTAAAAATAACTTCATTTGAAAAAAAATTAAAATCAGATGTTTCGAATGATATTTTAAATCAGATAATAATAAATGTTAAAGAGACTTAAGATTGATAATTATGCTCTAATAGACTCTATTGAAATATCTTTCGATAAGGGTATGACATCTATTACTGGTGAAACAGGTGCTGGGAAATCAATAATTTTAGGTGGTCTATCAATGGTCTTAGGTTCTAGAATTGATAACTCTAAAATTATAAATAAGGATAAAAAATGTTTTGTTGAAGCTGTATTTGATCTCAGTGACCAGAATTCTATTGACTTTTTTTCTAAAAATGATTTAGACTATGAAGATATTACTATAATTAGGAGGGAAGTTAACCAAAAAGGTAAGTCAAGGGCTTTTATTAATGATACTCCAGTAAAACTTGATCTTTTATCTGGTCTTACTAATAAGTTAATTGATGTTCACTCTCAATTCAATAACTTAAGCATTCTTGACTCCAACTTTATTTTTTTAATTCTAGATTCACTTTCTAATAATATAGATGATTTTAAAATATATCTAAATGAATTTAAATCATTGCAATTAATTAAAAGACAGATAGAGGATAAAAAAATTATCAGAGAAAAATTAAATTCTGATTTAGACTATAATAAATTCTTATTCAGTGAATTTGAGGAATTGAATTTTGATAATCTTAATATAGACGAACTTAATAATAAAGTAAAAGAGGCAGATAATGTTGATCAAATTAAAGAAATACTATCAAAAATTAATAATGAGTTTAATACCGATGAAATAGGTATATCAGATAAATTATCTCAGATAGTCAAAAGTTTAAGTAAGGTTGCAAGTTCTTCAAGACGTCTTAATGAACTTACTCAGAATCTTAATTTAGTCAACGAAAATCTAAATCAAATAGTTAATGATTCAGAATCTATACTTAATGATATTTCAAATTCTGATGAGAATATTGATAAACTCAGGGATACTCTTGATAAAGTATTTTCTCTCCAAAACAAGCACAGGCTAGATTCACTAGATGATTTGTTAAAATTAAAAGAAGATTTATCTTTTAAAATATCTAGTCATGACAATATAGATTCTGAGATTGAGCAACTAGAGATAAAGATTAAATTATTAACTGAGAATCTTCTCTTTAAGGCAAATCAAATTCATGATAAAAGAAAATCTGTTATTCCTGAATTTCAAATTTTAATGAATAAAAATTTATCAGAATTAGGTATGGAGAAATCTGACATTAAAATTGATTTATTTGAAAGTGAAACAATTCAAAAAAACGGTATTAGTGAAGGTAAGTTTTTATTTAAATCCAATAATAGTAGTCTCTATAGTGAATTAAAAGATATTGCTTCGGGTGGAGAGATTTCCAGAGTTATGCTATCTATTAAATCTATTTTATCAAATTTTACTCGATTATCTTCTATAATTTTTGATGAAATTGATACAGGAATTTCAGGTTCTGTTTCTTCTAAAGTAGCTGAACTTATGAAATATATGTCTAGTAAAATGCAAGTTATAGTTATTACACATACTCCTCAAGTTGCATCAAAGGGTGATTTTCATTATAAAGTATTCAAAAGAGAAGAGAATAATAAAATCATAACGGATGTAAAATTGCTTTCAGATAAAGAGAGAGTTAATGAGATAGCAGAAATGTTGTCAGGTGATAAATCGAATAAATCTGCTAATGAACTTGCAAATGAATTATTGAATTAAACTATATTTACGATACAATGAAAAATAATATTTTAAAAGGTAAAAAGGGAATTATATTCGGCGCTTTAGATAGTAGTTCTATTGCTTGGAAGACAGCTGAAAATGTTTATAATGAGGGTGGTGAATTTGTTTTGACTAACGCTCCTGTTTCAATAAGGATGGGTTCGATAAATGAATTAGCTGAAAAAACAAATTCAGACTTAGTGGCTGCAGATGCAACAAACCTTGATGACCTTGAAAACTTAATTAATATAGCTACAGAGAAATTTGGAAAACTTGATTTTATTTTACACTCTATTGGTATGTCGGTTAATGTAAGAAAAGGGAGGCATTACACAGACTTAAATTATGATTGGTTAACTAAAGGTTGGGACGTTTCTGCTGTTTCCTTTCATAAGTTAATGCAATCTCTTTTTAAATTAGACGCAATGAACGAATGGGGAAGTATTGTTGCTCTCACCTATATTGCAGCTCAAAGAACTTTTCCTAATTATAATGATATGGCTGACAATAAAGCATATTTAGAGTCAATAGCTAGAAGTTTTGGATATATTTTTGGTAAAGAGAAAAAAGTTAGAGTTAATACAATTTCTCAATCCCCAACTCTAACAACTGCAGGTAAGGGTGTTAAAGGTCTTGATGACTTTTTAAATTATGCAGAATTAACTTCACCTCTTGGAAATGCAACAGCAGATGATTGCGCAAATCTTACAGTGTCTTTGTTTTCAGATTACTCAAAAAGAGTAACACTTCAAAATATATATAATGATGGTGGCTTTTCTAATGTTGGAGTTAGTCAAGAAATTATAGATAAATTAAATTCAAAATGAAAATCATTGGATTAACCGGGGGTATTGGTTCTGGGAAATCTACTGTTTTAAAACTTTTTAAAAATCTAGGTATAAGAACTTATAGCGCAGATATATCTGCTAAACAATTGGTTAATTCTGATGAAAAATTAATAGATCTTATAAAGACTTCTTTTGGAAATAATATTTATAAGGATAACATTTTAGATTCAAAAAAATTATCTAAAATTGTTTTTGGAAACACTGAAAAACTTAAATTACTAAACTCAATTATTCACCCAGTGGTAGCTTTAGACTTTAAGAATTTTTTAGAAATAAATAATGATGATTATATAGTAAAAGAGGCTGCAATTATCTTTGAGACTAAGTCTGAGAGTAATTATGATAAAATAATTTTAATTAGATCACCTCTAGAAGTTAGAATTGAAAGAGTTATGAATAGAGATAGTCTTTCAAGATTAGAAGTCATGAAAAGGATTAATAATCAATTAGATGAAAATTCAATTATTGATAAATGTGATTACATAATCAATAACCAGAACATTAAGAATTTAAAAGATAAAGTCCTATCTATTCATCTTGAATTAAAAGGCTAATCAATAGATATTAACATTTCATTAAGAAATTTTAATTTTAAAATTGAGAATTTTATATAAATGAATAAAAAGCTTTATACATCCTTAGTTCTATTAATGTCATTTTCTTTGATAGGCATAATCTTATTGCAAGGCTACTGGATTTATTCTTCATGGCAGAATAAAGAAGAAGAGTTTACGCTTGCAGTTACTAGAACACTTCGCGAAGTTGTTGATGAAATTCAAAGCAGGGAACTTAATGATTATGTTTATACTTATCAAATGCTAATTGATTCTATTGGAACTCCTGATGAATCTAACTTTACTGATGTTTTTTTATTCTTAGATGAAGATCAATCTTCTAACCTTTCTACGTTCTTTGCTTATGGAATTCTTGAAGAAGATTATAATATAAACTTACCTGATAACCTCTCTAATAAATATGGTGATGATGATTTAAAAGATTATAAAGCAGTAAAAACAACAATAGTTAATAAAAATATTTTTGATAGAAGGGAAAATAGGTTGAATTCATCTATCTCTAAATTAAGAAGTGTAGAAGAAATAGATTTATTTAAGTTTGAGAAATATAAGTCAGCTTTTCAAGAATATGCCTCATCTCTTCCAATCCATAAAAGAACTACTTCTCGTGAGATACAAATTCTACTAAATAAAGGTTTTAATGATAGAAATATTATTACACCGTATGAATTTGGGATTTACAGTAATGGACTGTCAACCAAGGTTAAATCAAATAATTATTTAGAAGTTCAATCTGGTCCAAAGTATTCTATACCCTTTTTTAATGATAGATCTAGCCCTATATCTTACAATTTAATTGTATCATTTCCTGAAAAGCAAGAATATGTTCTTTCAGGTATTGTAGGAGTTGCTGCTTTGTCATTTATGCTTACTATAATTATTGTGGTCATATCAACTAGTGCACTTTATCAAATTATTCAGCAAAAAAAATTATCTGAGATAAAAAATGATTTTATAAATAATATATCTCATGAATTTAAAACACCTATCGCAACAATAAATTTAGCTCTTGATTCAATTTCAAGTTCTAAGAATAATTTAAACGAGAAATTCACTTCTTACCTAGGAATGATTAGAGAAGAGAATTCTAGAATGTTGTCACAAGTTGAAAACATACTTAGGATATCTCAGTTAGAGAAAAGTTCAAATCCCTTTGACATGGAAGAGACAAATATTCACGAAGTAATTGAGGATGCTTTAGAGCACGTGAAGTTAATTGTTAAAAGCAAAAAAGGGTCAATAAAATTATCTCTTAAAGCTAAAAATTTTGATATTAATGGAAATAGTAATCACTTAGAAAATATTATTATAAATATCTTAGATAACGCAGTAAAGTATTCAAAAGAAAATCCACAGATAGTTGTTTCATCAACTAATTCTAATAAAGATATTATAATATGCTTTGAAGATAATGGAATCGGAATGGATAAAAACACTCAGAAATTGATTTTTGAAAAATTTTATCGAGAACAGAATGGTAACATACATAATATCAAAGGTCATGGTTTAGGATTATCTTACGTAAAAAAAATTGTTGACTTTCATAATGGAAAAATTTCATTGGAGAGTAAAAAAGGTGTAGGTACAAAGTTTTATTTAACTCTAAAAAATATTTAATATGAAATCAAATAAAAGAATCTTACTAGTTGAAGATGATCCAAATTTTGGAAGAATCTTAAAAGACTATTTAACTATAAATAACTATGAGGTGTCTCTTGCTGTAAATGGTATAGAAGGATTTGAAAAATTTAATAGATCCGACTTTGATTTATGCATTCTCGATATAATGATGCCATTTAAAGACGGTCTCACACTAGCAAAGGAAATTAGGGAGGTTAATGAGCTGATTCCATTAATTTTTCTTACTGCAAAAAACCTTAAAGATGATGTTCTTAAAGGTTATAAAATTGGTGCAGATGATTACTTAACTAAACCATTTGATTCAGAGATTTTGCTTGCAAAAATTAAATCTATTTTAAATAGAAAATCTAATGTATATAATAATGAACAAGATACATTTGAGTTTGAGTTTGGTGATTTTAATTTCAATTCAAAGCTTCGTATTCTAACTCATAAAGATGATGAATCTTACAAGTTATCCCCAAAAGAAAATCAACTCCTTAAAATGCTTGTTTTAAATTTTGACGATCTTCTACCTAGAGACATTGCCTTAAATAAGATTTGGAGAGATTCAAATTACTTCACTTCTAGAAGTATGGATGTATATATAGCAAAACTTAGAAAGTATCTTGATAAAGACTTGACACTAAAAATTATTAATGTACATGGAGAAGGCTTTAGACTAGCAAAAGAGTAGATAAGGTATTAAATAAGTATAAATGATACTTTTCTAATCTCCTCTCGGATGGTATTTTTTCAATACCTCCTCTAAATGGAAAGTATCAAGATGAGTATATATCTCAGTAGTTGTTATACTCTCATGTCCAAGAATTAACTGAATTGTTCTTAAATCTGCACCATTTTTAAGCAAATGAGTTGCGAATGAATGTCTTAATGTATGTGGGCTAATTTTCTTCTCTAATTTGATACTCTTAGAAGCATCGCTTATTATTTTAAAAATCATTGACCTAGTTAGTCTTCTTCCATATTTATTAAGAAATAATATATCTGAAAATTTTAAATCAATTTTTAATTTATCTCTTAAACTTATATATGTCTTAATTTCAGTAGATGCAATTTTTCCTAGAGGCACAAACCTCTCTTTATCTCCTTTTCCTGTTACTTTAAGAATGTTTTCTTTGAAAAATATATTTGATAATTTTAAATTCACAAGTTCACTTACACGAATCCCAGTACCATATAAAACTTCTATTATCGTTTTATTTCTTTGACCAAATACGTGATTTAGGTCAATTGATTTTATTAATTGATTAATCTCATCTTCTGTCAAGACTTCAGGGAGTTTTTTTTCAAGTTTCGGAGGTTCAATATTTGAGACCGGAGATTCTTTAATATGTCCCTCAAAAATTAAATAATTAAAAAAACTTTTTAAAGCTGATATACTTCTTGCCTGACTTCTTGATTTCTTATCTGATAAATCTTTATATAAATAATTTTTTATAGTTTCAGCCTTACAGTTAAGTGGAGTATCATTTATTTGATTTGAATCTAAAAATTTTTTAAATAAATTAAGATCAAAATCATAGCTTTTAATTGAGTTATCACTTAAACCCCTTTCTAATTTTAAATAATTTTTAAAATTTTCAAAGCAAGAATCCCAATTCATTTTAATTTTTTAATTACTCTTTATGCGTTACCTTTATAATATATGAAAATAACGATAATTAATGGTCCTAATTTGAATCTTCTAGGAACTAGAGAAACTGATATATATGGAAGTCAAAACTTTGACTCATACCTGGATTCACTCAGAACTTCTTTTCCAAAAATTGCAATTGAATATTTTCAGTCAAATATTGAAGGTGAAATTATTAATCTTATCCATAAGTCTAAAGATTGTGATGGAATCATTTTAAATGCGGCTGCTTACACTCATACTTCTGTTGGAATTGCAGATGCTGTTAAATCAATTGATTGTAAAGTTATTGAGGTACATATATCAAACACATATTCTAGAGAGGAATTCAGACACAACTCTTTTTTGTCACCTGTTGTAGATGGAATCATTATAGGTTTCGGTCTAGATAGCTATAGATTAGCTTTAGAGAGTATAATTAATTAAAGATGTATTACCTCATCATAGGCATCTGCCACAGCCTCCATCAAAGCTTCACTCATTGTAGGATGAGGATGCACTGATTTTATAATTTCTTTACCTGTAGTTTCAAGCTTTCTACCTAAAACAGCTTCAGCGATCATGTCAGTTACACCAGCTCCAATCATATGACAGCCAAGCCATTCACCATATTTTTCATCAAATATTACTTTAACAAAGCCTTCTGGATGGCCAGATGCTTTAGCTTTTCCAGAAGCAGTAAATGGAAATTTACCAACTTTTATACTATACCCTTTTTCTAGAGCTTTTTCTTCAGTTAAACCAACAGAAGCAACCTCAGGAGAACAATATGTACATCCAGGTATATTTTCGTAATCAATAGGTTCAACATCGTGATTAGCAATTTTTTCAACACATAAAATACCTTCAGCTGATGCAACATGAGCTAGTGCTTGTCCTGAAGTTACATCACCTATAGCAAAGTAACCTGGTATATTAGTTTTATAAAACTCATCAACAATTATTTTATCTTTATCAACTGCAATTCCAACTTCTTCCAGTCCAATATTTTCAATATTACTTTTTACACCAACTGCAGAAAGTACTATATCTGCTTCATGTTCTGAAATTTGTCCTTTGGACTTAATTTGAACTTTAACACCTTTACCTTTTGTGTCAGATGAAATTACCTCTGAATTGGTTAGTATCTTAATTCCTGATTTTTTAAATGTTCTGTTTAATTGATTTGAAACATCTTTATCTTCCACAGGCAAAACTCTATCCATATATTCAACTACTGTGACTTCAGTTCCCATAGAGTTGTAGAAATATGCAAACTCAATACCTATTGCTCCAGATCCAACTATTATCATTTTTTTAGGTTGTTTTGCAAGAGTCATAGCTTCTCTATAACCAATTATTTTTTTACCATCTTGTGGAATTGAATCAATTACTCTTGATCTTCCCCCAGTGGCAATTATTATATTATTAGCCTCAAAGTTTTCAGTTTTTCCTTCGTTTTCGACAGAGATAATTTTATTTGGAAACAATCTACCGTATCCATTGATTACATCAATTTTATTCTTCTTCATTAAGAAGTTTACCCCTTTACTCATACCATCTGCAACACCTCTACTTCTTTTTACAACTGATTCAAAATCTTTATCAAAATCTTTAATTTTTAGACCATAAGTATCAGCTTTTTTCAGATATTCAAATACTTGAGCAGATTTTAATAATGCTTTAGTGGGTATACAGCCCCAATTAAGACAAACTCCACCAAGACTTTCTTTCTCAACTATTGCAGTTTTTAATCCTAACTGTGATGCTCTTATAGCACTTACGTAACCTCCAGGACCACTACCTAGAACAATTAAATCATATTTTTTATTCATTTTTATTATTTATGAAATTAATACTAGCAGAATTGACACAATATCTTTTACCAGTGGAGGTAGGTCCATCATCGAAAACATGACCTTGATGCCCACCACAATTAGAACATAAAATCTCTGTTCGTATCATCCCTAAACTTGTATCTTTTTTGTATGTAATTGCACCAGGAATTGCACTTTCATAGCTTGGCCATCCACAATCTGTCATAAACTTGTTATCACTATTAAAAAGAGCTTGACCACATCCTTTACACGCATAAACACCTTCTTCAAAGTGCATGTTATAAATACCTGTGTTGGGTCTTTCAGTTCCTTTATTTCTTAGAATTTCAAATTCTTCTGAAGAAAGTTCTTCTTTCCACTCGTTATCAGTTTTATTCACTTTAAAAGTTATTTTAGATTCTTTATTATTTGTAGAAGTTTGACAATTTAGTAGGGATAAGCTAAAAAATAAAACTCCAAATAAGTGTATTTTGTTGTACATCTATTTTTTTGACAAATATAAATATCTTTTGATTTATTTGCTTATTTTGGCAATCATTTAAATTTATGTTTAATAAAAAAACTGATCATCCTAGAGGCAGTAAAAAACTAATAGGTGCTTGGGCTCTTTATGACTGGGCCAACTCTGTGTATTCTTTAGTCATTTCCTCTGCTGTTTTCCCAATTTATTATTCTCAATATATTTTTGCAGATACTAATAGTATAATTTTATTTAATTTGGAAATAAATAAAGACACTTTAATTAGTTCAGTTTCAGGTCTTTCTTTTTTATTAATAGCTTTTCTTTCTCCTCTTCTAAGTGGTATTGCTGATTATATTGGTAATAAAAAAATATTTATGAAATTCTTTGTTTATCTAGGATCTTTTTCATGTATATCCTTGTATTGGTTTGAGTTGGAGACAATTGAAATTAGTCTAGTGTTTTATGTGCTTGGGTTAATTGGTTTCTGGGGAAGCCTAGTTTATTATAACTCATATTTAACAGATATAACATATCCTAAACAGACTAATAAAGTTAGTGCTAGAGGTTATGTTATGGGGTATATTGGAAGTGTAATTCTCCTATTAGTGAATTTAATTATGATTAACTATTATGAGTCATTTGGCTTTTCTTCTGAGATATATGCTATGAAAACATCTTTTGCAATTGTAGGTTTATGGTGGTTAGCTTTTAGCCAATATTCATTTTATCATTTACCAAAAGGTAACAAAGGTGTTAAAATTCCAAAAAATATTATTTGGAATGGATTTAGAGAGCTTAAATCAGTCTATAAAATAATTAGATCTAGTAAAAGATTTACTAGATTTTTATTAGCATTTTTTATATTTTCATTTTCTCTTCAAACTATTTTATATATAGCTTCATATTTTGGAGTAAGTGAAATTGAATGGAGTAGTTCAAGTGAACAAACATCAGGGTTGATTATTAGCATTTTACTTATCCAAATTGTAGCCATAGGTGGCGCATACATTTTTTCAAGATTAGCTCAAAAATATGGAAATATCATAGTCTTAACCTTCGCTATTTTTCTATGGGGAGTTGTTTGTATTTATGCATATTTTATTAAATCTCCAATGCAATTTTATATGATTGCTGGACTTGTAGGCCTTTTAATGGGCGGAACTCAACCTATTACAAGAGCTACATTTTCTTTATTTATACCCAAGACTAATGATACAACATCATTTTTTAGTTTCTATGATGTCACAGAAAAAATAGGAATAGTATTTGGTATGCTTTTTTATGCAACTGCTGCACAAATTACAGGCAGTGTTAGATTTTCAGTAATAATATTTATGTTTTTCTTCTTTTTAGGAGCAATACTTCTTATAAGAGTTCCTCGTATAGACAAAAATAAGTTGGCATAGCTTTTGCCCTTATATATATGTAATAGTTATAATCACTCAATTAGTATTTAATTGATTTTAGTTTATGACAAAATGACTGTAAAAATATTTTATGAGTATCATTTTTAATAATATAGACAAAATGTCATTTGATGATCTTGGAGAAGAATCAGAATTCATTCCATTAATGACATCTGAGGATGAAGCAGCTCTAGAGAAAGAAAGTCTTCCAGATGTTTTACCAATTCTACCATTAATAAATACTGTTTTGTTTCCAGGTGTTGTTATTCCTATAAATGCTGGTAGAGATAAGTCTATAAAACTAATTAATGATGCAAACAAATCAAATAAATTAATTGGTGTTGTAGCACAAAAAAACACTAAAATTGAAAATCCTAGTGTAGAAAACATCTATGGTGTAGGAACTGTGGCAAAAATATTAAGAGTATTAAAAATGCCTGATGGAAATACTACAGTTATAATTCAAGGTAAGAAAAGATTTAAAATAAAATCAGTTGTTAAAACAGATCCATACATCCAAGCTACTATAGATTCAGTATCTGACAAGAGTCAAAAAGAGTCTGATAGTAATTTTTCTGCAACAATTGATGCAATAAAGGATATTTCATTAAAAATAATTAAAGAGAATCCTAATATACCATCTGAAGCTTCTTTTGCAATAAAAAACATTCATAGCTCTGCTTTTTTAATAAATTTTGTTTGCTCTAACATGAATATTACTGTCAAAGAAAAGCAGGAATTACTTTCAAGTATTAGTATTGACAAAAGAGCGCTCAAATGTTTAAAATTATTAAATGTTGAATATGAAAAACTTGCATTAAAAAATGATATTCAATCTAAAGTAAGAAATGATTTAGACCAACAACAACGTGAATATTATCTTCAACAACAGATGAAGACTATCCAGGAAGAGTTGGGTGATAACTCATATGAAGAAGACATCCAGGACTTGATCAATAAATCAAAAAACAAGGATTGGAATAATGAAACTAGAATCCATTTTGAGAAAGAATTATCAAAGCTTAAGAGAATGAATTCTCAAGTTGCTGAATATTCTGTTCAAAGAAATTATCTTGACTTATTAGTAGACTTACCATGGGAGAAGTTTTCTGAAGATAATTTCGATTTAAATAAAGCGCAAAAGATTTTAGATAGAGACCATTTTGGACTAGAGGATGTCAAAAAAAGAATTATCGAGTATCTAGCTGTTCTTAAGCTAAGGAGTGACATGAAATCTCCAATTTTATGTTTATATGGCCCTCCTGGAGTTGGAAAAACTTCACTTGGTAAATCTATTGCAAAATCAATTAATAGAGAATATGTTAGGGTATCTCTCGGAGGATTAAGAGATGAAGCAGAGATTAGAGGCCATAGAAAAACATACATAGGTGCAATGCCAGGTAGAATTATTCAAAGTATTAGAAAATCAGGCACTTCAAATCCAGTATTTGTATTAGATGAGATAGATAAAATTTCAAGTGGATCACAAGGAGACCCTAGTTCAGCATTATTAGAGTTGCTTGATCCTGAACAGAATAACTCTTTTCATGATAATTTTTTGGAAATTGGTTATGATCTTTCAAAGGTTATGTTCATAGCTACCGCTAACAACTTATCATCTATGCATCCAGCTTTATTAGATAGAATGGAATTAATAAATGTATCAGGTTACACATCTGAAGAAAAAACTTCAATTGCTTCAAAATTTTTAATTAAGAAGCAATTATCAGAACATGGAATGAAGAGTAATGATTTCAAAATTAATAATCAAACATTAAAGGATATTATAAGTGGCTATACAAGGGAATCAGGTGTTAGAAATTTAGAAAAACAAATAGCAAAATTAATTAGGAATAGAGCTAAGAATATTGTCTCTCAATCTAAACTTAATGATTCTAAAGATATTGACTATTTAAAGAATGTTCTTGGTCCTAAAAAGTTTTTTAGAGATAAATATGAAAACAATTCAGTTGCGGGAGTTGTTACTGGATTAGCATGGACATCTGTCGGTGGTGAAATTTTATTCATTGAGTCATCTATTTCTGATGGAAAAGGGAATCTTTCAATAACAGGAAATCTCGGAAAAATAATGAAAGAGTCCGCTATTATTGCTCTAGAATATATTAAATCAAATCATAAGTTACTTGGAATAAATAATGAATTAGATTATACAAAATATAACATACATATTCATGTTCCTGAAGGTGCTACACCAAAAGATGGGCCCAGTGCAGGTATAACTATATTAACCTCACTAGTTTCATTATTTACTCAAAAAAGAGTAAAAAAGAATGTTGCAATGACTGGTGAGATTACTTTAAGAGGTAAGGTTTTACCTGTAGGAGGTATTAAGGAGAAGATTCTAGCTGCTAAAAGAGCTAATATTAAAGAAATTATTCTAAGTTCATACAATAAAAAAGATATAGAAGAAATAAATCAGAAATATCTAAAAGGATTAAAGTTTATTTATGTTGAGTCAATGACTGATGTGATTAATAATGCTTTAACAAACAGAAAAGTTTTAAACCCTAAAGTGATTTAATTTGAACCCAGTAATTATAGCTATTGACGGAGAAGCCTCTACAGGGAAGAGTACTCAAGCTAAAAAAATTGCTGAAAAGTTTGATTATAATTATCGAGATTCAGGAGCTTATTACAGGGCAATAACACTTTACCTTATTCAAAATAATATTAACTCAAATGAAAACATTAACCACAGTATTCTTGATAATATTGCTCTTGAGCAGATATATAAAGATAAAAAATTAACTATTTATCTTAATGATATTGATGTAAGTGAAAAAATTAGAGGTTTTAAAGTTTCTGTAAATGTCAGTAATTATGCAAAAATACCTGAGATTAGAAACTTTGTATATAAACAATTAAGAAAATCTGTCAAATCTAATTCTCTTGTTATTGATGGAAGAGATATAGGGACAGTTGTTTTTCCAGATGCTACTTTTAAATTTTTCCTCAGTGCAGATCCAAAAATAAGGGCAGAAAGACGCCATAAACAAATTAACGATAAATCAGTAAAATTAGAATCAATAGAGGAAGAGATTAAATCTAGAGATAATACTGATTCAACAAGAAAAATTGCTCCTCTTAAAAAAGCTGATGATGCTTATGAAATTGATGTTACTCTCCTTACTATAGATCAGGTTTTTGAAAAAATACTTCACAAAATTAATTCGAAGTAGATAAAAAACTCATCTTAACTTTGCCAATAACTTAATTAATTATATTTTTGCGCACTATGAGTGAAGAAAATACTGCAAATACTAATATTGAGGAGACGGATAAGCCTGTAAAGACTACTCCAAAAAAAGCTAAGAAAAAAGCTGAACCTCAAGATGATTTTTTAACAAATTTTAATTGGCATCAATACCAAGAGGGAATTGATGAACTTGATGATAAGCAAATTACGGAATTTGAGAAACTTGTCGAGAAAAACTTTGTTGATACATCAGATGATAATATAATAGAAGGAGAAGTTATTCATTTAACTGACAAAGACATCATAATTGATATTAATGCTAAATCAGAGGGAGTTATCTCTAAAAATGAGTTTAGATATAATCCTGACCTTAAGGTTGGTGATAAAGTTGAAGTAATAGTTGATATCAGAGAGGATAAGGCTGGTCAATTAGTTTTATCTCATAGAAAGGCAAGAGTTATTAAAGCTTGGGAAAGAGTAAATGAAGCACATGATAAAGGAGATATAGTCCAAGGGTTTGTGAAGTGTAGAACTAAAGGGGGAATGATTGTTGATGTTTTTGGAATTGAAGCATTTTTACCAGGTTCTCAGATTGATGTTAAACCTATTAGGGATTATGATCAATACACAAATAAAAACATGGATTTTAAAGTTGTTAAAATCAATCATGAGTTTAAGAACGTAGTAGTATCTCACAAGGCCCTTATAGAAGCTGATATTGAAGAACAGAAAAAAGGTATTATTAGTCAACTTGAAAAAGGTCAGGTATTAGAGGGTACTGTTAAAAACATGACTTCTTATGGTGTATTTGTTGACTTAGGAGGTGTTGATGGTCTTGTTCACATTACTGACTTATCATGGAGTAGAATTAACCATCCAAGTGAAATACTTGATCTGGATCAAACTATTAAAGTAGTTATATTAGACTTTGATGATGATAAATCAAAGATTCAGCTAGGACTTAAGCAACTAACTCAACATCCATGGGATAAACTAGGAGATGATGTTAAAGAAGGGTCAAAAGTAACAGGTAAAGTTGTTGTAATAGCAGATTATGGTGCTTTTATTGAAATTGATGAAGGTATTGAAGGTTTAGTTCATGTCTCTGAAATGTCATGGTCTACTCATTTAAGAAGTGCTCAAGACTTTGTTAATGTTGGTGATAAAATTGAAGCGATTGTTTTAAATCTTGATCGAGAATCAAGAAAAATGTCTCTGGGTATGAAACAATTATCTGAAGATCCGTGGACTGATATAACAAAAAAATTCCCAATTGGGTCTAAACATACTGGATCAGTTAGAAATTTTACAAATTTTGGAGTATTTATTGAACTTGAAGAAGGTATTGATGGATTAATCTATATCTCAGATTTATCATGGACAAAAAAAATAAAGCATCCTTCAGAATTTTTATCTATTGAAGACAAAATTGAAGTAGTTATTCTTGATTTAGATGTTGAAGGCAGAAAACTTAGTTTAGGACATAAACAAACTAAACCGAACCCATGGGATGTATATGAAAAGGACTTTGCTTTAGACACTGTCCATAAATCTGAAATTTCACAAATAATCGATAAAGGGGCTATTATAAGCTTTAATGATGATATTTCTGCTTTTTGTCCAACTAGACATTTAGATAAAGAAGATGGCTCAAAACTAACACAAGGAGAATCTGCCGAATTTAAAGTTATTGAGTTTAGTAAGGAATTTAAAAGAGTAGTTGTATCTCATATGCAAACTCATAATGACTCATCTACGGAGGAAGTGGTTGAAGAAAAAGTCAAGGAAAAGAAATCTAAGAAAAAAGATGAAGAATAAATTTTTTAAATCCTCAATTTTTGAGGATTTTTTTTTACATAAACTTAAAATTTAAAATGTATATTTTTGTATTAATTAAATATCATGCCAAATAAAATCCTCTTAGATTCAAAAAAAATAGAAATAATACTAAGTAGGCTTGTATATCAATTAATAGAAAATCACAAAGACTTCCAAGATACTGTTTTATTAGGCTTACAACCCAGAGGTATATTTTTAATTGATAAAATTTTAGAAGTTTTTAAAAGAGACCACCCTAATATTGAAATTAAAAGCGGCATTCTAGATTATACTTTTTTTAGAGATGATTTTAGAAGATCAGAGAAAATACTTTCTGCAAGTTCAACTAAAATAGATTTTTCAATTGAAAACAAAAATGTTGTTTTAATTGATGATGTTTTGTTTACCGGAAGAAGTATAAAAGCAGCTATGTCATCTATTGATACATATGGAAGGCCAAAATCAATCGAGCTATTAGTTTTAATTGATAGAAGATTTAAGAGAGAAATTCCTATAGAGGCTAACTACTGTGGAGCTAAAATAGATACTTTTAAAGGTGACAGAGTAAAGGTTTTATGGGGAGAAAAATTAAAGGATAACGTTATATATATTGAGAGTTAAATGAATAAGTTAAGTGTTGATCATCTGTTAGGTATTAAATCTTTAAATGAAAGTGATATAAATCTAATTTTCAAGACTGCATCTCATTTTAAAGAAGTAATAAACAGGCCAATAAAAAAGGTACCAACATTACGAGATATTACTATAGCTAACCTATTTTTTGAAAATAGTACTAGAACTAAAATTTCTTTTGAATTAGCAGAAAAAAGATTAGGTGCAGACATAATTAATTTTTCAAGCTCTTCTTCATCAGTTAAAAAAGGTGAATCATTAATAGATACTGTAAATAATATTCTAGCAATGAAAGTGGACATGATAGTTTTAAGACATCCTAATCCAGGATCTTCATTTCTATTGTCTCAACATACAGATTCATGTATTATAAATGCTGGAGATGGTGCCCATGAACATCCAACTCAAGCTTTGCTAGATTCATTTTCATTATATGAAAACTTAGGAGATATTAAAAATAAGAATATTTTAATTGTTGGAGATATTCTTCATTCTAGAGTTGCTTTATCAAATATTTATACACTTAATCTTTTAGGGGCAAATGTGAAGTTGTCATGCCCTTTAAGTCTTCTTCCAAAAGACATAGAAAAGCTTAATGTATCTGTTGAGACTGATATTGTTAAAGCTCTAAAATGGTGTGATGCTGTAAATGTTCTTAGGGTTCAAAGTGAAAGAATGCAAAAATCTTATTTTCCAGATAATAGAGAATACTCAATGCTTTTTGGCTTAGATATTAATAAATTAAATAAAATAAAAAAAGACATATTAATTCTTCACCCTGGTCCAATTAATAGGGGTGTAGAAATAACTTCTGATATTGTAGAGTCAAATAATTCGATTATTTTAGATCAGGTAGAAAATGGAGTTGCTATAAGAATGGCTATAATTTATTTACTTGCATCAAAAATGAATTTTTCAATTAATGAATAATGAAGTTATTTAATCACAGAAAATTTTACGACAAAGATTCTCTATCTGTTGATGAAATCGGGGATAATCCAATTAGTTTTTTTATTAAATGGTTCAATGATGCTGAAAAATCAGATCAAATAATTGAATCTAATGCTATGACTGTTTCAACTGTTGATATTAACAATCATCCATCATCAAGAGTAGTGCTATTAAAGGAAATAAAAGATAAAAGTTTAATATTTTTTACAAATTATAACAGTAAAAAAGGAAAGGAAATTGAAAATAATCCAAATATTTGTGCATCATTTTACTGGCCTCCTTTAGAAAGACAAGTAATTATTAAAGGAATTGTAAAAAAAACTTCAGAACATTACTCAGACATCTATTTTAAATCAAGACCATTCCAAAGTCAAGTTGGTGCAATAGTCTCAAATCAAAGTCAGATAATTTCAAGTTATGACGAATTGAAAAATCGATATGATAAATTCTTAAAGGAAAATGAAAATTCAAGTTTGAAAAGACCAAAACATTGGGGAGGGTTTGAATTGTTTATTCAAGAAATTGAATTTTGGCAAGGTAGAGAGAGTAGACTTCATAATAGAGTAATCTGCAATTTAATAGATGATAAGTGGTCACTTAAACTTTTGTCACCTTAGATGAAAACCATCACCTTCTTGAGGCATTCAAAATCCTCATGGGAATCTCACTCAGATATAGATAGACCATTAAATCAAATAGGTATTGAAAAAATTAAGAAAATCGCAACATCTTCCAAAGATCAATTTATTAGTTCTGAAATAATCTTTTCAAGCTCTGCAAATAGGGCTATGCAAACCAGTTTAATTCTAACTCGACATTTATCTATAAATTCAGATAAAATTAGAGTTTGTAAAGATTTATATACATTTAATTATAATGAGGTGCTTGAGTTTGTGAAAAAAATAGATAATAGATACTCAGATGTTATTTTAGTTGGTCATAACCCAGCATACACTCAAATTTCAAATTATTTTTCTGAAAATAAAATTATAAATTTACCAACCGCGAGATGGTTTTCTTTGAAATTTGATTCTGATAGTTGGTCTCATATTTTAAGTTTAAAACCTATTTCTTATACAAATAATTTAAAAAGTGGAACCTAAATATATAAATAGAGAGCTAAGTTGGCTAGATTTTAATGCAAGAGTTCTCCAAGAAGCTTCTAATAAAGAAGTCCCAATCCTTGAGAGATTGAGGTTTATAGGGATTTTTTCAAATAATTTAGATGAATTTTTTCAAGTTAGGTATGCAACTGTCAAAAGAATAGCTGATGCTAAACCAAGTATTAAAAATAATAAAGATAATATTGCTGCTAAACAGCTCCTTGATAAAATAACATCAAAAGTCATTAGTCTTCAATCAGAAAGCTCATTAATATTAGAATCAATTGAGAAATCATTAAAAAAAGAAAATATCGTTTTTATTAATGAAAAAGAGGTGCCAGAATCTCATAAAGAATTTTTAAAGGATTATTTTATTCAAAAAATAAGTCCAGCCTTAGTTACTGTTATATTATCGAATAATAAACTTCATGATTTTAAAGACAACAAGGCTTTTCTAATAACTAATATAAAACTTATAGAAAAAGATAATATCTATGCTTTAGTTGAGATTCCAAGAGATATAAGCAGATTTGTAGTTTTGCCTAAAAAAAATGATAGACAATATATAATGCTTATTGATGACATAATTAGATATCATCTTGATATTATTTTTAGTTTTTTTAATTATTCTCACATTGAAGCAAATATGCTAAAAATAACTAGAGATGCTGAGTTTGATATAGATGATATAGATATATCTAAGAGTTACATTAAAAAAATTCAAGAATATGTCAATAAGAGAAAAATAAGCAATCCTGTTAGACTTGTTTATGATAAAAATATCTCTAGTTCTACTCTAAAGTATTTAATCAAAAAAATTAAGATTACTTCCTATGATAGTTTAATACCCGGAGGTAAATATCATCATAGAAGTGATTATATGAATTTTCCAGACTTAGGAAGATCTGATTTGTTATATCCAAAAGAAAAATCATTAGATATAAAAGATTTAAAAATTGAATCAAACCTTCTTGATCAAATAGAAGAAAAAGATTTCTTGATGTACACACCATATCATTCATTCTCTTATTTGGTTTCAGTTTTAAAGCAATCAGCAATTGATCCTACTGTTAAGTCAATTAAAATCACCTTATATAGACTTTCAAAAAAATCAAACGTTATTAGCTCTCTAATTAATGCTGCTAAAAATGGTAAAAAAGTTTTAGTTCAGATAGAACTTCAAGCTAGATTTGATGAAGAAAATAATATAAAGGTATCCCAACAGTTAAAAGCAGCAGGAGTTGATATAATTTTTAGAGTAAAAGGTTTAAAGGTTCATTCAAAAATTTGTTTAATAGAAAGATTTAAGGGGAATAAAAAAAGATATTATGGATTTGTTAGTACTGGAAATTTTAATGAGTCTACAGCTAAAATATACTCAGATTTTACATTATTCACATCAAATCAAAAAATATTAAAAGAAGTTCATAAAGTTTTTGATTTCCTTAAAGCTAATTATAAAATATATGATTATAAACATCTAATTGTTTCTCCTCATCAGACTTCTAATAAACTTTTAGAACTTATAGATAACGAAATTTTAAATGTGAAGAAAGGATTAAAAGGTCATATCATTCTTAAATTAAACAGTTTTACTAGTTATAAGTTTGTGGATAAACTATATGAGGCTAGTAAATCAGGTGTCAAAATAAAATTATTAATAAGAGGTATATGTTGTTTGATTCCTGATAAAATTGGACTTAGTGAAAATATTGAGGTTAAAAGTGTTGTAGATAAATATCTTGAACACTCTAGAGTTTATGTTTTTGAAAATGCAGGCGATATGAAAATTTATATATCTTCTGCTGATTTAATGACAAGAAATATTGAGAAACGTGTAGAAGTAGCTTGTCCAATTTATCAAGATGACCTTAAAAACCAAATTCTAGAGACACTTTATATTAATGATAATGACAATGTAAAATCTAGATTGATCAATCATAATTCTCAAAATGAATTTATAATCAATTCAAAGAAAATTATAAGATCTCAATTGGATACTTATAGTTATTTTAAAAATAATTTAGATTAATTTGAAAAAAATTGCTGCTATTGATATTGGTTCTAATGCTATAAGAATGCTTATTTGTTTTGTTATTCCTTCAGGGGATAAATATATTTTTCAAAAAAACTTGTATCTAAGATTACCTATAAGACTTGGTGAAGACTCATTTAAAAGTGGAATCATATCAAATTCAAAAATTAATTTACTCACAAATGCTATTCTTTCATTTAAGTATATAATGAAAGTACATGAAGTTGAAGATTATCAGATTTATGCTACATCAGCCCTAAGAGAATCATCAAATTCAAAAGAAGTCATATCAATTGTTAAGGAAAAAACTGATTTAAAAATTGAACTTATTACTGGTCTTAAAGAAGCGACAATTATTTCTAAAGGAAATTCCCTTGAGAAAATAGGTTTCAATAAAACCTTCTTATATGTTGATGTAGGTGGAGGTAGTACTGAGTATTCAATTTTGAGAAGAGGTAAGGAAAAAATATCTAAATCATTTAAAATAGGAACTGTTAGACTCCTCAATAATTTAGTTGACGATTCTATGATAAAGGATATAAGAGACTGGTTAAGATCTAACATAGATAATGATGATAAAATTAAATTATTTGCAACAGGAGGTAACATAAATAAAATTCAATCAATGACGGACTCTAAATCTGGTAAACCTATTTCTTATCTTTCATTGAAAGATTTATCTAACACTCTATTAAAACATACTTACCATGACAGAATGGTAAAGTTTGATTTAAATCCAGATAGAGCTGATGTAATAATTCCTGCTTTAAAAATATTTATAACAACTATGGAGTCGGTTCAAGCTAATAAAATGTTTGTACCCAAGTTAGGTCTAGTAGATGGAATGGTGAATGAAATATTCTATGAAAATAATGCCAGTAAGTTAAATTCTTAACTTTAAGTCATCAATTAACTTCTCTATGTCAGGATTATTTTTTATTAAGATATCTAGTTTATCTTTACTATCTAGATAAGATTTTTTTGTATTCTCTTCTGATAATTTAACATCTACTGAAATTAAATAATTATTAAGTTCTTTTGATATAAAAGTCTGGATTCTATTTCTATATCCTTTAACTTCCTTAAAATTCATCTTATTAATTGTAGATATAGTAATGATATTATTATTAATTGAAGGATTATTCATGTTCAATAAAGAAAGAATATTATTATTGCCTTTATTTTTTTCTATATCACAGAATTTTTTCCAAACAATTTGAAAATCATTCTCTGTAAAGTCATCAGAAGGTAGGTTGTCTAGTTCTTCATTCTGTTTATCTTCAGTAGATTTTTTAAAATTTAAGCTTGCTAAAGAAAGAGAGGAGACATCTTTAGTGGGTGGAGGAGTAAACAGCTTGTTATTAGTGATAATTTCTTGATTTCCTAACTCAAAAACTTCCTCTTTTTTTAGATTTTTTAATTCTGAAGTTTTAATTAAGGATTTTTTTTTTTAATACTATCTATTGAAGCTAGTCTCATCAAGCAAAGCTCAATATGAATTCTTTTATCATTAATTTTTTGATAATTAATAAGAGAGTCATTAATAATTTGAATCATTAAAATAAGGTCTTCATCTAGAAAGTCATTAGAGTGTTCTAAATATTTTATGCTTAATTCATTTTTTAAATCAGATATTTTATCTGAAGAACCAATTTTACTAATCAAGATTTCCCTTAGATGTCTTGATAATCCACTTAAAAAATTAACATCATCAAATCCACGACTAAATATGTCATTGTAATTAGTTAGAATTCCTGGTATGTCTTTATTTTTTATTAAGCTTGATAAATCGAAATATGTTTCATAATCTAAAACATTTAGATTTAAAGTTACATCAGTAATTGTCAAATTAGAATCAGTAAAACTAACTAATCTATCAAACATAGATAAGGCGTCCCTTATTGAGCCATCAGATTTTTCAGAAATTAATGATAATGAATTTTCATCAAACTTAATTTTTTTGTCTTTACAAATACTGGCCAATAGTTTGGTTATTGAAGAGATGTCAACTTTTTTAAAGTCATAAATTTGACATCTAGATAAAATTGTTGGTATAATTTTATTTTTTTCTGTTGTTGCTAGTATAAATACAACATGTTTTGGAGGCTCTTCTAATGATTTTAAGAAGGCGTTAAAAGCAGCATTTGAAAGCATATGAACCTCATCTATTATGTAGACTTTATATTTTCCAATTTGAGGAGGTATACGAATTTGATCAGTAATGTTTCTAATATCCTCAACAGAATTATTAGATGCTGCATCAAGTTCAAAAATATTATACTCAAAATTCTCCTCTAAATCATTTATTTTTTTCGCTAGAATTCTTGCGCATGAAGTTTTACCTACACCTCTTGGTCCACAAAAAAGAAGTGCTTGTGGAATATGATCATTTTTTATAGCATTTAAAAGGGTCTTGACAATAGCATCTTGACCTATCATATCACTGAAATCTTTCGGTCTATATTCAGAAGCTGATGAAATTGAGGAATTATTCATTATTAACAAATATAGAGATTGAGAAAAATTAATTCTTAAATGATATTTTTTTTTTAATAAAATTATCAACAAATACTATATTTGTCATGCAAGCCGTCTTATCGCTGATTTTTCAGAGGAAAGTCCGGACACCAAAGAGTAATGCAGCGGGTAATACCCGTCATCTATTTATAGATAGGAATAGTGCAACAGAAAGTATGTACAGGTAATGCTGTAGTGGAATCTTGTAAACTCTGCATGGTGAAACGCCAAGTATATCTACATTTTAAAATTACTCGTTTTAAGTAGAAGGGTAGGCGGTATGAATATAATAGTAATATTATATCTAGATAAATGATAAGGCTCGACAGAATCCGGCTTACAGGCTTGCTTTTTTTATAATAGATAATATAGAAGAACCATATTTTCTTTCTTCTATATTTTTATTATATTCTTTTAAAGTGATATTTGAGCTATGTTCAATTATTATTTCTCCCTCATTACGGAGAATCTCATTTTTTTTTATTAGATCTATCAGTTCAATATATTGTTTAATTGAAAAATTATAAGGTGGGTCTGCAAAAATTATATCAAAGCTTTTCTTTTGATTTTTTAAAAAAATTTCATAATCAATCTTTTTTGTTTGAATATTTAACTCAAGAATTGATGAAGTTTTATTAATAAATTTGATGCAGTCATTATTATTATCAATTGATAGAATTTCAGAACACCCTCTAGATGCAAATTCATAAGAAATGTTTCCTGTTCCAGAAAATAAGTCTAATACAATTAATTCATCATAATTAAACTTATTTGAGATTATATTAAAAAGGGATTCTTTAACCTTATCAGTAGTCGGTCTAACTGGCAGGTTCTTAGGAGCTCTAATAGATATACTTTTTTTAGTTCCGGATATAATTCTCATTTATGATTGAAAAAAATGGTGAGTCATGAATTATTATAGAACTATTATCATCTTGTATGAAATCAATTACGGAGTATTTTGAAGCTATATCGTAATAATCTTTAAATTTTTCAAATTTCCCTAAGAATATAACTTTATCTGTTTTATTTGAACCTTCATAATTCTTTAGAACAAAGAAAAGATAATACAAAAACTCATTTTCATCGTTGATTTTAAATGAATTAAAGAAAATAAATTCATTATTGTTAAAAATTATTATATCAAATGATTTATTATTTAGGTTAACAAAAAAAGATAATCCTTTTGGTTTTAAAACTTTATCAATAAGGAAGTTATAGAGATATGTAAAATAGTTATTATATGAATGTTCTAATTTAGATTTATTTAGCAAGTCAATTAAGTTATCTGAAATAGAGTAAACGACTTTAATTTTTTTATCATTAGATGTATCTGATAAAATAGTTTTTGCTGAGACTGTATTAGTTATTAAATACTTAGACTTAATATTGTTGTCAAAGTATAAAGATGGAACAATAGATGGGTGAGAATTGAAATAAATTAACTCAACTAAATCACTAGATGAATTTAATATAAAATCAATAGATTTCGATAAGTAGTCTTCTGAAAAATCTAATATTAGGTTATCATCTGATGATTCAATATGAATGATAGATTCAAATTGGTAAACAAATGTTTTTTTGATTTTACTCTTTGTTTTTTGCATCAAAAATCGTAGGCCAGTTTCCGCTAGTACTTACCTCTGTCATAGAACCTAAAATTATCTCAGTTCCGTTAACTCCATCAACAGAAATAACCTTATTTTCTTGATCTAATAAATCTTTATTTTGATCAAAAAGGACAATATCTTTTTTGACTTTAACTTCAAAAACAGGGACATTATAACCATTTTTATCAATTATATCTGATTTGATAGAAAATTTAGAATCTGTTCCTTCTATTGGAACTTTCGCCATCATCTTATATGATTCATTTTGACCAAAAAGAGAATCTTTTACTGAAACAAATCCAAGTGTGTCAACTATTTCAATCTCTTTTAACATATCAATTCTATATGTTCTATTATATTCTAGATAAGATGAATCTCTTTTTTCAATAAGCGTAAAAATACCAGTATCAATAAAGCTTACAAGACTGTCAAAGTTGTTTGCGTAGAAACCTCTTACATCTTTATGAGCGATCTGAGCATTTCTTATATCTTTTAATCTATTAATAACTTGAGTATATCTATCGTTTTTAACTTGGTTAAATTTTATAGGTCCGTTAATAGAGCTGTATATTTGTGTTGCAAAAAAGATTGATAGCAACCATAAAGAGAATTCTAATGCACGTTTTTTATTCATCTTGGTAATTTTTGATTCTAACAAATCTACAATTTTTTTTTTTTCGTGAAACAATATATAAATGAATTATATTAGAAAAATATTTTAAATGAAAACTATAGCTTTAATCCCCGCTAGACTGGAGTCTAAAAGGTTTCCAAATAAATTACTCAAAAAAATTAATGGAACCCCCATAATACTCAAAACATACAGATCTGCGTTAGAAACAAAACTTTTTGATGAAGTATATGTAGTTAGTGGTAATAATGAAATCATAGATCTCATAAGAGCTGAAGATGGTCTTACCTTTAAATCGTTAAAAAATCATGCTTCGGGAACTGACAGAATAGCTGAGGCAGCAGCCAATATAGATTACGATATAGTTGTTAATCTTCAAGGTGATGAACCGTTTATTAATAAATTAGCTATTAGTGATTTAATAAAGTCTTTTAATGATCCAGATGTTCAAATAGCTTCATTAATAACTAAGTTTGAATCCTTTGATGAAATAGAAAACCCTAATAATGTTAAAGTTATAGTTGATAAAAACAATGATGCTATATACTTTTCAAGACTTGCAATCCCTTATAATTCTAAGAAAATAGAAGATTTTAATCGACATATAGGTGTTTATGCTTTTTTAAGAGATGCATTAATTGATTTTTCAAGTCTAGAAAGATCAAAACTTGAAATAATTGAAAGTCTTGAAGGAATTAGAATTATTGAGAATTCAAAAAAGATTAGAATGGTAAGTACATCATTTCATGGTATATCTATTGACACACCTGAAGACCTAATAAAAGCTGAAAACTTAATTTCAAAAAAATGATTAAAATATTATCAAAATTTATTTTAAGCAAAATCATAGGCTGGAAAGTTATTGGCTCTTTACCTGTAAACAAAAAATATATTATTGCTGTAGTTCCTCATTCAAGCTATTTTGATCTAATAGTTGCTGTTTTAATAAGGACTTATTCGGGTGTAAAAATTAAATTTATTGGTAAAAAAGAATTATTTAATCCTGTTACAGCATTTTTTTTTAGATTTCTGGGTGGAATTCCTGTTAATAGAAATAAAAATACAAATCTAGTTGATGCAGTTGTTAATCTTTTTCATACAAATAAAATTCAAATTCTTGCAATAGCTCCGGAGGGTACAAGAAAAAAAGTAAATAAATGGAAAACAGGATTCTATTATATTGCATTAAAAGCAGAATTACCAATACTAATGGTCTCTTTTGATTATGATAGAAAAGAAGTTAAAATCAATGATAAGTTTAATCCAACAGGAAATATTGAAAGTGATTTTAATGTGCTTGAGAATATGGTTAGTGATGTAGTATTTAGGAATAAGATTTAATTTTCTGATTTCATGTTATGATAAACATTTTGAATATCTTCATCCTCATCAATCATGTTTATCAACTTTTCTACTTTAATCATTTTTTCTTCATCAAGATCTTTTAAATTAATTGCCTCCCTTTCAAAGTCACTTGATGTAATCTCAAGCTTTCTTTTTTCTAATTCTTTTTGAATTGATCCAAAATTTTCAAAATTTGCAGTAATACTTATTTCACTTTCTGATTTACTTAGATCTATTGCACCAAAATCTATTAAGTCTAATTCAAGTTCTTCGATATCTAAACCTTCATCTTTTATTTGAAAAAAACATAAATGTTTAAATAAAAAATCAACTGATCCCGATGTGGCAAGATTACCATCACACTTATTAAAGTAACTTCTTATGTTAGCTACAGTTCTGTTATTGTTATCTGTAGCAGCTTCAACAAGAATAGCAATTCCGTGTGGAGCATACCCTTCTAATAAAACTTCTTTAAAGTCTTCTGTGCTTTTCTCAGATGCCTTTTTTATAGCTCTTTCAATATTCTCTTTAGGCATATTAGCAGCCTTAGCATTCTGAATTATTGCTCTTAATTTTGAATTTGAAATTGGGTCAGGTCCTAAATCTTTTACAGCAATTATTATCTCCCTTCCAATTCTAGTGAAAGTTTTAGCCATATTAGACCATCTTTTCATTTTCCTGGCTTTTCTAAATTCAAATGCTCTACCCATACTAAATAAATGGTGTTTTTACAATCTCTGCTTCATTAAGATTGTTTCTAATTTTTATATAAATTAAATCATCTTTAAGATTTATACAGTTGATATATGCAAGACCAATTCCTTTCTTAAGAAGAGGTGAGAAGGTACCGGATGTTACGTGTCCAATTAATTCATTATCTCTACTAAATATTTTATATCCTTTTCTTGGAATTGACTTTTCTGTTAACTTAAACCCAACTAACTTTTTATTGCATCCATCTTGGATCTGATTATTAATTATTACACTACCTATAAAATTAGTTTCAACTTTAGTAATCCATCTTAAATTTGCTTCTTCAGGGGAGGTATTTTCATTAATATCATTTCCATACAAACAATACCCCATCTCAATTCTTAGAGTATCCCTAGCAGCTAGCCCAATTGGCTTCAGATCAAATTCGTTTTTAGTAAATAAAGCATCCCAGACATGAATAGCACTATCATTGGGTATGTATAGCTCATATCCACCGGAACCAGTATATCCAGTTTTAGAAATCATAATATTTTTAAACCCCGCGAAAGATGAAACAGTAAATGAATAATTTGGCAGTAATGATAGGTTTTCATTAGTGAATTTTTGACATAATTCTTCAGCATTAGGTCCTTGAATAGCTAGAAGTGATATTTCATTTGATAAATTAATTACACTACAATTAAAATCTTTATTTTGTTTTTTAATCCATTCCCAATCTTTAGATATATTTGAAGCATTTACAACCAGGAGGTATTTTTCTATCTCAATTCTATACACAATAAGATCATCAATAATTCCACCTAATTCATTAGTTAGACAGTTGTATTGTGCTTTTCCTATTTTTATTTTTGATATATCGTTAGAGCATAGGTGTTGAACAAAATTTATAGCATTTGATCCTGAAATTTCTATCTCACCCATATGAGACACATCAAACACTCCAACATTGTTTCTGACATGCAAGTGTTCTTCATTTACAGATGAATAGCTAACAGGCATCATATAGCCGGCAAAATCTACAATTTTTGCATTTAATTTTTCATGTCTATCAAAAAGAACTGTTTTTTTCATTAATTTGATCTATAAATAAATTTTTATGAAATTCAAAAATACTCTTTTTTTATTATTAATTTTTTCTTCTACATGTATTCTTTCAAGTCAACAATACAATGATGATTTAGGATCTGATTTTCATAAAAAGAAAAGACAAGAATTCAGAAATCAAATGCCTGCAAATAGCATTGCATTTTTTTTCACAGCTCCAATAATGAAAAGATCAAATGACACAGACTTTATGTATCATCAAGATCCAAATTATTATTATTTAACAGGTTGGAGAGAGCCACATGGTGTTCTTGTTATATTCAAGGATAATCAGCAAGATGATAATGGTTTTTACAATGAAATACTTTTTGTCAGAGAGAGGAATGAATATAGAGAAATGTGGGATGGAAAAAGACTTGGTTTAAAAGGTGCTAAAAACATGAATTTTGATAGAGTTTTGCTTAGATCTGATTTTATTGAAAATTCTATCAAAATTGAAGATTTCTCAAATGTTTTAAACATGAATATTAGAGATGATGTTAGAGACTTTAAAGACGATAAATATGATTTATATAACATTCAAAATAAGTTCTTGGAAATCATTAATAGTAAATCATTTTCAGATAATTTAGGAGATCTAAAAAGGGAATTTAAAAACACTTCTGTAGATAATATTATGTCTAGTCTAAGACAAAAAAAAGATTCTTTAGAGATTAAACTTTTAACTAAAGCTATCAAAATATCTTCATTAGCTCAAATTGAGGTTATGAAAGCTATTCATGGTGAAATGACAGAAAGAGAAATTCAAGGCATACATGAATTTATTTATAGAAAATATGGTGCTGCTCATGAGGGTTATAATTCGATTGTAGGTGCAGGTGCTAATTCATGTATTTTACATTATGTGACAAATGATGATATTAATATTGATAATCAACTAATTCTAATGGATTTAGGTGCAGAATATAGAGGTTATACTGCAGATGTAACTAGAACAATTCCAGTAAATGGTAAATTCTCAGTAGAGCAAAAGGAAATATATGATTTAGTATATAGGTCACAAGAAGAAGCTATAAAAAAAGCTGTAGTAGGTAACACATTTAGTGATATTTATACAGAAAGTCTTGAAATAATATCTACTGGGTTAATTAGGTTAGGTATTATTGATGATGCCAGCGAAGCCAGAAAATACTATCCTCATGGAGTTTCTCATCATATAGGATTAGATGTTCATGATCCTGGATCTAGGACATTAGAAAAAAACATGGTTATAACAGTAGAGCCAGGCATTTATATTCCTGAGAACAGTGATTGTGATCCAAAATGGTGGAATATAGGAGTTAGAATTGAGGATGATATCTTAATAACTGATTCAGAGCCTATAAATCTTTCAGACGATGCTCCAAGGTCATCAAATGAAATTGAAAAGCTTATGAAGCAAGAGAGTCCAATCAATCAATTAGTACTTCCAGATATAAATGGTTAACTTCTGTTAAGCAAAATTTCTTTAAGTTCAGAATAACTATCAATTAATTGAGTTGTCTTTTCTTTTTTTAAAATTTCTTTAATTGAATTAGGATATTTTATCTTTGATTTAATAGTTTCTTCAACAATATTTTTGAATTTTATTGTATGTGCAGTTGAAATGAAAATCCCATTTACATCATCTTTATTAATATCCATATACTCTTTTAATCCCAGATAACCAATTGCTGAATGAGGATCTAAAAGGTAATGTTGTGAGTTGTACAACCTTTTTATAGTTTCTTTAGTTTCTCTATCATCATAACTATACCCTGATATATTTTTTCTTATTTTTTGTAAGTCATTATTGAATATTCTTTGTATTCTAATGAAATTACTGGGATTTGATACATCCATTGCATTTGAAATTGTTTGCTGTGTATCATTAGGTTCAAAAATACCATCCCTAATGTATCTTGGTATAGTATCATTAATGTTTGTAGATGCAATAAAATGATCAATAGGTAACCCCATTGACTTTCCTAAAATACCTGCGCATATATTTCCAAAGTTACCGCTTGGAACAGAAAAGATGTTTTTCTTCTTGTTTTTAATTTTTTTATATGCTAAAAAATAATAAAACATTTGAGGGAGCCATCTAGCTACATTGATTGAGTTTGCTGATGTTAGAGCTATTTTTCTATTAATTTCTTCATCGTTAAAAGCTCTTTTAACCATTGATTGACATAAATCAAAATCACCTTCTACTTCAATTGCATTGACATATGATCCATTTGTAGTTATCTGTTTTTCTTGAACTTCACTAATTTTTCCTTTAGGATATAATATACATACATCAATATCCTTTGTTCCAGAAAAACCATTTGCTACAGCACCTCCAGTATCACCTGACGTGGCAACTAAAACAGTAATTTTTTTTGAAGTATAGCTATCCTTAAAATAATCTAGACATAATGCCATAAACTTAGCACCTATATCCTTGAAAGCTAATGTTGGTCCATGATAAAGTTCAAGAGAATATATAGATTTTTCTATTTTTTTAAGAGGAATTTTAAAAGATACAGTATCCTTAACAATATCTAATAATTTGTTTTTTGGAATTTCATCACCGATATATTTTCTTATAACTTCATAACAAATCTCAAAATCATCTATATTTTTCAGTGATTCAATAAAACTTGCAGATAGTTTAACCTCATTCTTAGGAAAATATAAACCTTTATCAGGAGCTAATCCATTTATAACAGCCTTCTTAAACGAAGTTGGTGCTGAGTTGTGATTTAAGCTTATATATTTCACTTTGATTCAAGAATTTTTATTCCTGTTGAGTTAATTTTAGAAATAAATCCATCATAATCAATTTTTGATTTATCAAAATGATTAGTTGTGGCTTCTAAAATTTTCCCCGAGATAATAGTATCGTTTGATAATGAAAAAATTGATGGTCCAGAACCTGAAATTCCTACCGCAATAGCACCATTGCTCATAGATATATTTTTGATCTTATCAAACTCTGGTATTAACATTCTTCTATTAGGCTCTACAACAATATCTACAACAGATCTAGACATTAAATCATAGTCTTCAGAATATAAACTACTAATAAAGGAACCAAGATTTGCAGACTGTTGAACCATTTTCTCAATCTTGACCTTATTTTTCACAACTTTTCTCGAATCTGAAGTTTTAATCTCAATATTAGGCCTAATTATTACTGTCTCTAAGCTTTTTGGTGATGGAAGTTTTATAATATCAATTTCATCAATTGACCTAACTAAAGTAATCCCACCCAAGATTATTGGGGCAACATTATCTGCATGATATGAACCACTTACAAATTTTTCGCCTTCCATTGAGAATTTAATTAAATCCAATTGGCTAAAAGGTGAATCAAGAAGTTGATTAATTGCAAATACTGTTCCAGCAGAACTAGCAGCAGAACTTCCAATTCCACTTCCAGGCTTAATACCCTTCTTTATTTCAATTTCAAAACCATGATCAATATTAGTATTCTTAAGTAGAGCCTGTGCGGCAATTCCAGCTACATTTTTATTAATGTCTTTAGAAATATCATATTCATCATTTGACTTGATAGTTATTTCTTTTTTATTGGTTTTTGTGACAGTAATTTCATCTCCTCTATTTTCAAGACAAACACCAAGAATATCATATCCACAAGATAAATTAGTAATACTTCCAGGTGAAAAAACTTTTATACTATCCATTCTCTTGACTAGCTTTTATGATATCAGCAAAAACACCTGATGCAGTGAATTCTCCTCCTGCACCTGCTCCTTTTACAACTAAAGGTGACTTTTTATATCTCTCAGTATGAAAAACCGTAATATTATCACTTCCAACTAGGTTGTAAAATGGATGGTTACTCTTGACTGCTTTAAGACCAACACTAGCTTTACCTTTTTCAAGTTTTGCTACAAATTTTAATCTTGAATTATTTTCTTTGGCATCTTCTAAAATAGCATTAAAATGATCATTATTTTTCTTTAATGATGATAGAAATTCATCTTTAGATTTCGCATTTACAGATTCATCTGGTAAAAAATGATTTTTGTTAATGTCTTTAAACTCAAGCTTGTAGCCGCTTTCTCTAGCTAGAATTAAGATTTTTCTTGACACATCAATACCACATAAATCTATTTTTGGATCTGGTTCTGTATAACCTAAATCCACTGCATTTGTGACTATCTCATGGAAAGTATTAATCTCTTGAAAATTATTGAAAATATAATTTAAAGTTCCAGAAAGTACTGCTTCAATCTTTATTATTTTATCACCAGAATTTATTAGATTATTTAATGTACTGATAACTGGAAGTGCAGCGCCGACATTGGTTTCATATAAAAAAGGTGCATTATTATCTCTAGATAAAGATTTTAGCTCTTCATAGTTGGTATATACATCTGAATTAGCAATCTTATTACATGTAATAATTCCTATACCATTTTTTAAATATCCTTTGTAAGTATTTGCTATTAAATCACTTGCGGTATTATCTATAAATAAACTATTCCTCAAATTTAATTCTAAAACTTTTTCTTGAAAAATGTTCCTGTCTGCATTAGTTTTTGAATCATCTAACAGTTTTTTCCAGTTTTCAAGATCAATTTCAGAATCTGATATGATCATTTTACTGGAGTTAGATATCCCAAATACTTTTAGGTTTAATTTTAAATTATTAGCAATAAATTTTTTCTGACTTTTAATTTGTTCAATTAAAAATCCGCCAACATTACCAACTCCTGTTATAAAAACATGTACATCTTTTAGATTCTCTTCAAAGAAAGTCTCATGCAAAGCATTTAATGCTTTCTTGGTATTATTTTCATCAATTATAATTGATATGTTTCTCTCAGACGCACCTTGAGCAATAGCCCTAATATTTATATTATTTTGTCCTAGTGAATTGAATAACTTTCCACTTATTCCTTTTTTACTTTTCATCTTATCTCCAACTATAGCAATATTAGATAAGTTAGATTCTATTTGAGATTCATTTATTCTTTTTTGAGATATTTCAAATTCAAACTCTTTATCAATTACTTTTTTAGCAGATGATGCATCATCTGAATCAATAGCAATACAAATTGAAAATTCAGAAGAAGCTTGAGTAATCATTACTACATTAATTTGATGTATTGATAATGATTCAAAAAATCGTTTTGAAAATCCAGGAACTCCAACCATACCAGAACCTTCAAAATTAAGTATAGAAATGTTTTCTATATGACTTATGCCTTTGACGATCTCATCTCCATCAAGTTTAGTTGAATTTGAAATGCAAGTGCCATTATCTTCTGGCTTAAAAGTATTTTTTATATATACAGGTATATTATCCTCTATTAATGGTTGAAGAGTTGGAAAGTAAATAACTTTTGCACCAAAAAAAGAAAGCTCCATAGCTTCTTTATATGAGAGGAATTCTATTGGTGATGCTTTCTTAACAAGTTTTGGATTTGCACTATAAACTCCACTAACATCTGTCCAAATTTCTAAAGTTTTTGCATCACTATATTTTGCAATTATTGCAGCTGTGTAATCAGATCCACCTCTTCCTAAGTTTGAAATTTCATTTTTTTCATTTGAGCATATAAATCCAGGAGCAATAATAAACTTTGATTTAATTAAGTTTAGTTTATTTTTAATACTGATAGAAGATTTATCACTATCTAGAACCTCATTGTTATTAAATTCTTTACTAAAAATAATCTCTTTAGAATTAATTATAGATATATCAAAGTTCTTTTGTTTTAGAATTTCAAAAATTATATTACTAGACAGTATTTCTCCAAGAGTTAAGACTTTTGAAATAGTTTTTTGTGTTACTTCATCAATTGTTGAAATAGCATCTAAGATATCTTCAAGTTCATTAAGTTTTTCTTTAAGGAAACTCTTTAAGGAAGCTTGATCATTTAAACTAGAAAGATTTTCTATTACTTCTAAATGTCTATTTTCAATTTCTTTTATTATGCCTTCAGTTGATTTTCCTTTTAAATGAAGGCATTTTTGAAGAAGATTAGTAACACCACTAAATGCAGATACAATAATGATTAAGTTATCATCATTTTGTTTTAAAATGGAAATTACCTTTGATATAGATTTTGAATCAGCGACTGAAGTGCCACCAAATTTTAGAACTTTCAAGAAGCTATTTCTTTTTTATTTATTAATAGTATCAAATTATCTTGATCAGGTTTATGATCAACGTATAATTTATCTCCGGGTTTTATCTTATCTGAAACAAGGTTTTCTGCAATCAAGTCTTCAATATACTTTTGAATCATTCTATTAAGAGGTCTAGCACCATTTTTTTCATCAAACCCTTTGTCACATATGAATGATTTAGCTTTTGGTGAAATTGATAAATCATAACCTATGTTGCTAACTCTTTGTTTCAGTTTATTAATTTCTATTGTAATAATTTTATTAATCTCTTTAATAGTGAGTGAGTTAAATATTATACAATCATCAATTCTATTTAAAAATTCAGGAGCAAAGGTGTTTTTTAATGCTCTTTGAATAACTTTTTGTTCAGTTTTAGATGTTTGATCAACAGAAGATTTAGTTTCAAAACCAACCCCTATACCAAAGTCATTAATTTGTTTTACACCTATATTAGAAGTCATGATTATAATAGTATTTTGGAAGTTTATTTTTCTTCCCACACTATCTGTTAAGAACCCATCATCGAGAATTTGAAGAAGCATGCTATATATATCAGGATGCCCTTTTTCAATTTCATCGAACAAAACAACGGAATAAGGTCTACGTTTGACCTTCTCAGTTAATTGCCCTCCTTCTTCATAACCAACATATCCGGGAGGTGCTCCTATTAGTCTAGATACAGAGAATTTTTCCATATACTCACTCATATCAATTCTAATCAAGTTTTCTTCTGATTCAAATATCTCTGAGGCTAAGACTTTCGCTAATTGGGTTTTTCCAACACCAGTTTGTCCAAGAAAGATAAATGAACCAATAGGTCGGTTAGGAGAATTTAAACCTGCTCTATTTCTTTGGATTGATTTTACAACTTTAGATACAGCCTCATCTTGTCCAATGATTTTGTCTTTAATTAATTTTTCAAGTTTTACTAATTTATTTTTTTCAGTTGACACAATTTTATTAACAGGAATATTAGTCATCATTGAAACAACATCAGCAATTTCATTTTCATCAACTTTCACCCTGTTTGATTTTGAATCTTCATGCCATCTATTTTGAGCTTCAATTAACTTTTTTTCAACTCTTTTTTCATCGTCACGAAGCTTAGCTGCTTCCTCATATTTCTGTTTTTTTACAACAGAGTTTTTTAGTTCTCTAACATCCTCTAGTTGTTTCTCCATTAGAACAACTTCTTCTGGGACATCCATATTGTTTATATGAGCTCTAGATCCAGCTTCATCTAATGCATCAATGGCTTTATCTGGAAGAAATCTGTCTGTAATGTATCTTTGACTGAGCTCTACACAAGCAACTAATGCTTCATCAGTATAGTTCACATTATGATGAGATTCATATTTATCTTTTATATTTCTCAAAATTTCAATTGTTTCCTCCTTATTAGTTTCTTCTACAAGAATTTTTTGAAACCTTCTTTCAAGAGCACCGTCTTTTTCAATGTGTTGACTGTATTCGTTTAATGTTGTAGCACCTATACATTGTATTTCACCTCTAGCTAAGGCAGGTTTGAACATATTAGATGCATCTAGGCTACCTGTAGCACCTCCAGCACCAACTATTGTATGAATTTCATCAATAAATAAAATTACATTTCTATTTTTTTCAAGCTCATTCATTACAGCTTTCATTCTTTCCTCAAATTGTCCTCTATATTTTGTCCCAGCTACTAAACTTGCAAGATCAAGAGTTATCACCCTTTTTCCATATAAGATTCTTGAAACTTTTTTCTGAATTATTCTAAGAGCTAAACCTTCAGCAATAGCTGACTTTCCTACACCAGGCTCTCCTATTAAAAGAGGATTATTCTTTTTTCTTCTACTTAGTATCTGAGATACTCTTTGAATCTCTTTATCTCTACCTATTACAGGATCTAATTTGTTAGATTCAGCAAGTGCAGTCATATCTCTTCCAAAATTATCCAATACAGGAGTTTTAGTGTTAGAAGTTGATTTTGATTTTTGTTTAGTTGAAAATGGATTTTTAGAAGACTCTTCTGAATCATCTTTTTCATCTGGAAAAGCAGAAGATGTAGGATATTCTATTATATCGTCAGATCCACCTTCATTTATCATAGATTTAAATTTTTCTTTAACGTTGTCATAACTAATATCCATTTTAGATAAGACCTTAGTAATAGGATCGTTATCATTTCTTAAAATGCATAATAGTAAATGAGCAGTATTAATATTTGTGCTTTGAAAAAGCTTTGCCTCTAAAAAAGTTGTTTTAAGTGCTCTTTCTGCTTGCCTAGTTAGATGTAGGTTCTTCTTTTCATTTAACCCAATAGATGAACTATCAATAATTGCAGGATTTAATAGCTCAACTTTCTTTCTAAGTTCGTTAAGGTTTACTTCAATTGAATTCAGAATTGATATAGCTTTACCGCCGCCATCTCTAAGCATTCCAAGAAGTAAATGCTCGGTTCCTATTTGTTTATGACCTAATCTTAAAGCCTCTTCCTTACTGTAGGAAATCACATCTTTAACTCTAGAAGAAAAATTATCATCCATTATCAATTATTTGTTGACTAAAATATACCATTAATATAAATAAACAAAGAAAATGATTACACTAATTGTTTATTTTGAGATAAAACTTTTCAATTTATAATGTTAATAAATATTCTTTTTTTGTATCACTTTATTTAATAATAATAACCCTTGATTATTTATTTTAGCAATAATATATTGTTATGGAAAAAGAAAAATTAATACCAATAAAAATTGAAGATGAAATGAAGTCAGCTTACATCGATTATTCGATGTCTGTTATTGTCTCAAGAGCCCTTCCAGATGTAAGAGACGGTCTAAAGCCTGTTCATAGAAGAGTGCTGTTTGGTATGAATGAAATGGGAGTTAGATCAACATCATCTTACAAAAAATCTGCCAGAATAGTTGGAGACGTTATGGGTAAATATCATCCTCATGGTGATAGTTCAGTATACGATACTATGGTAAGAATGGCTCAAGAATGGAGCTTGAGATATAATTTAGTAGATGGACAAGGAAATTTTGGATCTGTAGATGGTGATAGTCCAGCCGCAATGAGATATACAGAGGCTAGAATGCAAAAAATATCAGAAGATCTATTATCTGATATTGATAAGGAGACTGTAGATTTTCAGCTTAATTTTGATGATACCATTATGGAGCCCACAGTTCTTCCAACTAGAGTTCCTGCTTTAATTATAAATGGAGCTTCTGGAATTGCAGTTGGAATGGCTACAAATATGCCTCCCCATAATCTTTCTGAAGTTATAGATGGAATTATGCAATATATCGATAATAATGATGTTACAATTGATGAGCTTATTAACCATATAAAAGCTCCTGACTTTCCAACAGGTGGAACAATTTATGGTTATGATGGAGTTAAGGAAGCCTTCCACACAGGAAAGGGGAGGGTAGTAATGAGAGGAAAAGCAATTATTGAAAATGTCAATGACAGAGAATGTATTATAGTATCTGAAATTCCATATCAGGTTAATAAGGCTGATATGATTAAAAAAACTGCAGATTTAATTAATGATGGAAAAATTGAAGGTATTTCTACAATTAGAGATGAGTCAGATAGAAATGGAATGAGAATTGTGTATGTACTTAAAAGAGATTCAATTCCAAATATAGTTTTAAATAAACTTTATAAGTATACTTCTCTACAATCCTCATTTAGTGTTAACAATGTTGCTCTTGTAAATGGAAGACCACAGCTTTTAAATCTTAAAGATTTAATTCATCATTTTGTTGATCATAGACATGATGTAGTCGTAAAAAGGACTAACTACGAACTGAAGAAAGCTGAGCAAAGAGCTCATATATTAGAAGGTTTAATTATTGCAAGTGATAATATTGATGATGTTATAGATTTAATCAAAAAATCTTCAAACGCAGAAGAAGCAAGATTAAAACTTGAAAAAAAATATAAACTTTCTGAGATACAAGCTAAGGCTATAATTGAGATGAGGTTAAGACAGTTAACAGGTCTGGAGCAAAACAAATTAAGAGAAGAGTATGACGAACTTAAAAAAATAATTAAAGGCTTTAAAGAATTGTTAGATAGTAAGCCTATGAGAATGAATCTTATTAAAGAAGAGTTGTCTGTTATTAAAGAAAAATATGGAGATGAGAGAAGATCTGTAATTGAATATGCAGGTGGTGATTTTAGGGTTGAAGATATTATTCCAGATGAAAAAGTTGTAATAACTATATCTCATGCTGGTTATATAAAGAGAACTCCTCTTACAGAATATAAAACTCAAAATAGGGGAGGTGTTGGTCAAAAAGCATCTAAAACTAGAGATGAAGACTTTTTAGAGGACTTATTTGTAGGCACAAATCACCAATACATGTTGTTTTTTACTCAAAAAGGTAAATGTTTCTGGATGAGAGTTTATGAGATTCCTGAAGGTTCAAAGAATTCAAAGGGAAGAGCTATTCAAAATCTCATTAATATAGAACAAGATGATAGAATTAAAGCTTTTATCTGTACTCAAGACTTGAAAGATGAAGAGTATGTAAATAGTAATTATGTAATTATGGCTACAAAAATGGGTCAAGTAAAGAAAACTTCTTTAGAACAATATTCTAGACCTAGATCTAATGGCATAAATGCCATTACAATCAAAGAAGGAGACGAACTACTAGCGGCTAAACTGACAAATGGAAACAGTCAAATTATGCTTGCTGTTCAATCTGGAAAAGCAATCAGATTTGAAGAAAGTAAAACTAGGCCGATGGGAAGAAATGCTTCTGGAGTTAGAGGGATTAGGTTGAAAGATAGTAAAGATGTGGTTGTTGGAATGATTTCGGTGAATGATATGGACGCTAATATATTAGTTGTTTCTGAAAATGGTTATGGTAAAAGATCATCTCTTGAAGACTATAGATTAACTAATAGGGGAGGTAAAGGTGTAAAAACTATATCTATTACAGAAAAAACTGGTAAATTAGTGACCTTAAAAAGTGTCTCTGACAATGACGATTTAATGATTATTAATAAATCAGGTATTGCAATTAGAATGCAAGTTGAAGATCTTAGAGTTATGGGAAGAGCAACTCAGGGTGTTAAGGTTATCAGTATAAAAGATGGTGATAGCATTGCAGCTGTTGCTAAAGTTATGAAAGATGATGATGATCTTGAAGATATTAATGAAATTGAATTTACAGGAGATTCTGTTTAAATAATAAAAACATGAAAAAACTTATACTATTTATTTTACTAATTGCATTCTCTTTTGCAAATGCTCAGAAGAAAGAACTTAGAAATGCAAATAAATTCTTTACTGCTGGAGAGTATTCTTCAGCAATTGATCTTCTTGAATCTTCTGTGGATTTGTTTGATTCAAGTGATGATAAAATTAAGGCGCAAGTAATGTTTCTATATGGTAAGCTTCACACATCTATGGATGATTTTGAATTAGCTATTAAAGCCTTTGATATGTCAAAAAACTTAGGGACTAGTGATCAATTATTAAATCCTGAGATAAATAGACTTGAAACTGCAATAATTACTAGCGCTGTTGGTGATAATGAAACTGAAAATTTTAGTAGTGCAGCTGTAAAGCTTAAATTGGTTTATGATTTAAATACTGAAACAAATAAAGAATATTTATATTATGCTGCCTCCTCTGCTGTTAACTCACTAGATTATCCATTAGCTCTTGAGTATTATGAATTACTAAGAGATATTAAATATGATGGTATTGAAACAAAATTTTTTATTACTGAAGTATCTTCTGGAAATGAAATCGAGATAAATTCTGAAACAGAATTTAATTTATTACAAAAATCAAAAGAGTATGATAATGCCAGAGAAGAAGATACAGATTCAAAGTTTCCAGAAATAGTTAAAAACATTGCACTTATTTATAAAGAGTTAGGTCAAAAGGATAAAGCATTAGCTGCAATTGAAGCTGCTAGATTATCCAATCCTGATGATGTAGGTCTTATAATGACTGCTGCAAATATTTATTTTGAACTTGGAAATAAAGAAGCCTTTAAGGTGGCAATGTCTGAAGCTATTGAAAAAGAACCAAATAACCCTATTCTATACTATAACTTAGGTGTAGTAAGTTCTGATCTTGGAGAAAAAGATGATGCAATTTCTTATTATGAAAAATCAATAGACCTAGATCCTACTAATGAAAATAGTTACTTGAACTTAGTTGCTCTAATTCTAGAAGGTGAACAAGATATTGTAAGTCAGATGAATAGTTTAGGTACCTCTAGGTCTGATAATTTAAAATATGATCAGCTTAAGGAGTCTAGAGAAAATCTATATAAACAATGTATTCCTATTCTAAAGGATTTGATAGCTATTAATAATAATATTGAAGCTATTAGAACTCTTATGAATATCTACGGAACTATTGGTGATAATGCTGGCTATATGGAGATGAAAAATCTTTTGGAACAACAAGATTAAATATTTCTTTTTCAGGTCATTTTTTTATCTAAATTTGTAAACTCTTTTGGAGAGGTGCCAGAGTGGTAATGGAGCAGATTGCTAATCTGTCAACGTGTAAACGTTGCCTGGGTTCGAATCCCAGTCTCTCCGCATAATGGTCGCGTAGCTCAGCTGGATAGAGCATCTGCCTTCTAAGCAGACGGTCATAGGTTCGAATCCTATCGCGATCACTTCTTTTTATATAATAAGATTGTTTAAAGTCATAAATTACTTTGAACAATCTTTTTTTATATTGTAGGATAATAATGATGAAAAAAATAATAATTCTTATTATTCTAGTATGTTTCTCCTGTAAACCTCAAACAGATATTGACCTAAATCCAAATTTTGTTTTTATTCTAGCAGATGATTTAGGTTATGGTGAATTAGGAATATTTGGTCAAAAGATGATAGAAACTCCAAATATAGACCAGTTAGCTAAAGAAGGAATGATACTCACAGATCATTATACTGGATCACCTGTTTGTGCCCCCGCTCGTGCTGTATTATTAACAGGTCTTCATTCTGGGAATAATCCAATAAGAGGGAATGATGAGTGGAAAGAAAGAGGAGATGTATGGAGTTTTCAAGCTATGTTAGACAACCCAGAACTTGAAGGTCAACGCCCAATGCCAGATTCAATAGTTACTGTAGCAAAATTCCTACAATCGAAAGGATACAAAACAGGAATGGTTGGAAAATGGGGCCTAGGAGCTCCAAATACCAATAGTATTCCAAATAATAAAGGTTTTGATTTTTTTTATGGATATAATTGTCAGAGACAAGCTCATACACTTTATCCTAGTCATTTATGGAGAAATAAAGAAAGACATATTTTAGATAATAAGATAGTTACTAAAGGTAGACTTCAAAAAGGACTAGATCCATACAATTCAGAAACTTATAATCCATATAATCAAAATGATTATGCTCCAACCTTAATGCATAATGAAGCATTAAGGTTTTTAGAAAGAAATAAAGAAAACAATTTCTTTCTCTATTATGCTTCTCCTATTCCACATCTTCCACTTCAAGCACCAAAGAAATGGGTGAATTATTATCATGAAAAATTCGGAGAAGAAGAACCATATACTGGTGGGTCTGGTTACTATCCTAACCAATACCCAAAAGCAACTTACGCAGCAATGATTTCTTATTTAGATCAACAGGTAGGGGAAATAATTAAAAAATTAAAAGAAATTGACGAATACGATAATACGTTCATAGTTTTTACAAGTGACAATGGTCCTACCCATTTAGATCATGTTGATATTAATTTCTTTAATAGTGCAGGACCTTTTGTAAACTCAAAAAACACTGTTAAGGGGAATGTCAATGAAGGGGGGATAAGAGTTCCAACAATTGTAACTTGGCCTAAAAAAATTAAACCTGGTTCCTATTCAGACCATCCAAGCACATTCTATGATTATTTTGCAACAGTATCTGATATTATTGATGAGGAACTTCCTTATTCAATAGACGGTGTAAGTTATTACCCTACACTTATAGATGAAAAACAGGATAAACATGATTATCTCTATTGGGAGTTTCCTGCCTATGGAGGGCAACAGGCTATTAGAATTAATAAATGGAAAGGTATAAAGAAGAATTTATTTGAGGGCCCATCAAAAATTCAACTTTATAATTTAAATGATGATCCAAAAGAATTAAATGATGTTGCTTTGGAGTATCCTGAAATTGTAACTAAAATGGAAAATCTAATGAAAGAGGCTCATACAACTCCGAAAATGGATAAATTTAAAATACCTGTTTTAGATCAGCAATAGTAAAATATAACAAATAGTTTTTCTTATAAAAGCTCTATTTTAGTTTTTCAAATATTTATTTACTCTAGAACTAGATTTTCAATATTTGAAAAATCTCTACCTCTGATTTTTACAAAACTTTCAATCATTTCCTTTAATTTCTCAGGCTCTCTTTCTGAAAGGTCAGTTCTTTGTGAAGGGTCATCTTTTAAATTATATAGTTTAAAATCCATTGAATTTCCTAACTCTATATTTACATATTTTGAAATTGCTTGTCCTTTGTAAGGGGGGATCATTACCCAATCTCCTTTTCTATAAGCAGTTCTAGTAGAAGCCTCAAGAATTAGTTCTTCTCTACCATTCCCTTTATTTCTTAAAATCAGATTAGATAAGTCTTTGCCATCACTTGATTTATATTCTGCCCCAACTATTTCAGAGATTGAATTAAAAAGATCTATTTGTGATATCAACTCATCTGAAATCCCTGGTTTTATTTTTCCTTTCCAATAAGTAATAAATGGAACTCTTGTTCCAGCCTCAAAAAGGCTATATTTACCACCTCTTAATTCACCAGAAGGTGTATGATCTCCAAGCTTTTCGACAGCATCATCATAATATCCATCATTTAGAACAGGTCCATTATCACTAGAAAAAATTATTAATGTATTCTCTAAAATTCCCTCTGTTTCTAAAGTTTTGTACAACTCTCCTATGCACCAATCTGCTTCAATAATAACATCTCCTCTTGGTCCCATTCCAGAGAGACCTTCAAATCTTGGGTGTGGTGTTCTTGGAACATGAGGCTGTTGAAGAGCATAGAAAAGAAAGAAAGGGTTATCTTTATTTTCTTTAATATATTCCTGAGCTTTTATTAAAAAATGATCTGCCATATCAATATCACTCCATAATGCTTTCTCACCTCCTTTCATATATCCAATTCTTGGAACACCATTAACGATGGATCCATTATGTCCATGATGCCATTTCATACTTGTTAGTTCAGGGTTTTTTAATCCAGTTGGGAGACCATAATCATCATGTTTGTTTTGGTGAAAAAAATTAACATCTATAGGGTCATCTGGATCAAGATTTACAACATTACCATTTTCTATATAAACAGTTGGAACTCGATCCTGCGTATCAGGCATTATATGAGAATAATCAAACCCTACTTGATTGGGTCCAGGAGATATATAAGAATTATAATCTATTATACCTGATCCTGCAACTCCATCTCCAGATCCTAAGCCAAGATGCCACTTTCCTACAATCCCTGTATGATAACCTTTGTTTTTTAAAATTTTAGGGATTGTTATTTCGGTAGTATCAATAACCAATGACCCTCCAGTAATAACTCTAAGATCAGTTTTTCTCCAAGGATATGTACCAGTTAAAAGAGCATATCTACTTGGGCTACAAGTTGCTGAAGAAGCATATCCATTGTTAAATCTTATTCCCTCATTTGCTAATTTATCAATATTTGGAGTGTTTAAAGTTCCTTTAGAATAAGCACTTACATCTCCATAACCTAAATCATCAGTATATATGATTATAATATTTGGATTTTTACTTGAATAGTTTTTTTCTGATTTGCACCCTAAAAAAAGTGAAATAAAAAAAATAAGACATAGTTGATTAATTAATTTAGAAGTCATGTTTGAATATTATTAGTTATTTATTCTCTCAGTAATTTTTTGATTAATTATAAGAAAATTTATACTATCTACAAACTTTTGATTATAATCAGGGTTTTTTTCTAATGGTATTAGAGCATTATTAGCTTCTCTCCATTTATTTAAATCGTGATAAAGCTCTTTTGTTTTTTTTAGATTTGTTTTGCTTAAATCAGTAGATTCAGAAATATCTTCTTCTATGTTATAAAGTTCTATTTTTCCATCCTCAAAGTAATGATGTAATTTCCAATTATCTTTAATTATTACTGATCCAGGTCTAGTCCTAAATAGAGGATCAGTTCCATTATCAAGATGAACATTATAAGCCTCTAAATAAACAGGAAAATGATAAAATAAACTTCTATTTTCAAATGTTTTTCCCTTGAAAATTGGATTTAAATCTAATCCATCTAGATGTAAGTTTTTATTTTTATATCCTATTATTTTTTTTATTGTTGGGAAAAAATCAATATTACTAACTCTTTCATATGAATCACTTTCTTCTTTTATTTTACCTTTCCATGAGAAAATTAAAGGTACTTTAATCCCTCCCTCATAATATGAGCCTTTTCCAGCTTTTAGTGGAAATTGATTTGATATTGCTCTAATTCCTCCATTATCAGAAGTAAAAATAATCAAAGTCTTCTCTGATAGATTTAATTCTTCAATTGTATTTAAAATTTTACCTATGTTTTCATCAAGTGACTCAATCATACCAGCATAATCAGGGCGATTATGATTTTCATCACCACCTTTATTTAAATATTTTTCTTGATATTCCTTTTTTGATTGAATTGGAGTATGTACAGAATAGAATGGAACATATGCAAAAAATGTTTCATTTTGGTTATAATTAATAAAACTTACAACTTCATTGCCTATCCTATCAGTAAGATACTCTCCTATTGGACCATCCTCAAGATTTGGATTTACATATGGAGAAAAATATCCTCCAGGTCCTCCGCTTTTATTACCCCCAACGTTTATATCAAAACCATTATCCTCTGGAAAAAATCCTTGAGATCCTAAATGCCATTTTCCAAAATGTCCAGTAACATATCCTTCATTTTTTAACATTTCTGGAATTAAAAAATATCTTAAATCAAGAATAGTTTCATTTCTTATTGGAATTATTTTTCGAGTTTTTTTATTTCCTCTTTCTGAAGCACCAACTGTATAAATGCCATGATGAGTATTATATCTTCCTGAAAGCATTGTGGCCCTACTAGGAGCACAATTTGCAGCAGATGCATATCCATTATAAAATGTCATCCCGCTCCTAGAAAGCTTATCAATATTAGGAGTCTCATAATATTTAGAACCCATATAGGATAGATCATTCCATCCTAAGTCATCTGCTACAATTAAAACAATATTTGGATTTTCATTTTTATTCTCAATAGTTTGACAAGAGAAAAATAAGCTTATAAAGAGTAAGATTAGTATTTTTCTCATAATGACTTATGCTGAAAGCAAATTTTATTTATATTCAACTTATAAAGCTTGGTTTTTAAAGAAATATATTGAATAAATCATAGAATGAAACAACTTTTTAAATTTCTTTTTGTTTTTTCAGTTGTATTGGGATGTAATTCAAATAACTCAAGGCCTAATGTGATTTTTATATTAGTTGATGACTTAGGATGGAATGATCTAGGTTACTCTGGTAGCGCATTTTATGAGACTCCTAATATTGATAAGTTATCTAAAGAAAGCTTTCAATTTACCAATGCATATGCTGCAAGTCCAGTTTGTTCTCCTACAAGAGCTTCAATTATGACTGGAAAACATCCTGCAAGAGTAAATATAACAGATTGGATTCCAGGTCTTGACCCACAAAATAGAGCTCTCCTGGGGCCAAAAGACCTTCATAATTTACCATTAGAAGAAATTACAATTGCTGAAAAATTAAAAGAATCTGGATACAATACATTCTATGTAGGAAAATGGCATTTAGGATCTCAAGGATTTTTTCCAGAGGATAATGGTTTTGATGTAAACATTGGAGGTTTTGAAAAGGGGAGTCCAATGGGAGGGTATTACTCACCATATAAAAACCCAAAATTAAATGATGGTCCTAAAGGAGAATATCTTACAGACAGACTAACAGATGAATCTATCAAATTAATTAAAAGCCATAATAAAAATGAGCCATTTGCTTTGTTTCTATCATTTTACAATGTTCATACACCTATTGAGGCAAATAAGAAACATATAGATTATTTCAGTAAAAAATTATCTCAAATGGATAATAATGAAGTTAGAACAAAAAGTGAAGGAAATGCAATTACAAGATTAAATCATACCAATACAGAATACGCATCAATGGTTTATGCTGTGGATGAAAATGTTGGAAAACTTATTAAAACTCTTAAGGATAGTGATTTGTATGAAAATTCACTTATAATATTTACATCTGACAATGGTGGACTGTCAACTCTAAAGAAGATTGCACCAACTTCAGTTTATCCTTTAAGAGCTGGTAAAGGATGGCTTTATGAAGGAGGAATAAGGATTCCGCAGCTAATTAAATCGCCAGGAAATACAGATAATGTAATAGTTAATAATATAACAGCCTCTTATGATTTATTTCCAACTATACTAGACTTCGCTGGAATTAAAAATAATATAGATATTGATGGTATTAGCTTAACACCAATCCTAAAAGAACAATCTGAGATTGATAGAGAAGATGTTTTTTGGCATTTTCCTCATTATCATGGGAGTCTATGGAAACCAGGCTCAGCGATCAGATCTGGGGATTGGAAACTAGTTTTTCATTATGAATCTAATAATGCTGAATTATTTAATTTAAAAGAAGATCCTGGGGAAATAAATGATTTATCTTTATTATTTGAAGAGAAAAAGCAAATTTTATTAAATAAATTAAACAATTTAAAGAATGAAACAAATGCAAATAAAGTTTCAATAAACCCTAACTTTAAAAACTAAAATAATGAAATATTATTCCTTTAAATTATTGTTTATTGTCTTTTTTATTATAGGTTGTACTAGTGATATAGACACCAAGATAAAGCCGAATATATTATTTATCATGTCTGATGATCATGCTTATCAGGCAATAAGTGCATATGATGATAGGCTAATCCAAACTCCAAATATTGATAGAATTGCTAAAGAGGGTATGTTGTTTACTAATGCTTCTGTAACAAATTCAATATGTGCACCTTCTCGAGCAGTTATACTAACGGGTAAACACAGTCATATTAATGGAAAAATAGATAACATTGCAAAATTTGATGATTCTCAAATGACTTTTCCTCAATTATTTAAAGAGGCTGGATACCAGACAGCTATGTTTGGTAAACTTCATTTTGGAAATAACCCAAAAGGAATTGATGATTTTCAAATACTGCCAGGACAGGGTGATTATATAAATCCTAGGTTTCTAGGAAAAGATAAAGACACCATAATTACAGGATATGTTACAGATATAATTACTGATTTAACATTAAACTGGTTTAAAACCAAAAGAGATAAAAATAAACCGTTTTTGACTTTTTATCTCCATAAAGCTCCACACAGGGCATGGTGGCCAAGTCCAGAAAAATTTGCTGAGTTTTATGAGAGGGAATTCCCTGAACCTGAAAATTTATATGATGATTATTCAGGGAGGGGAACTGCTGCAAAAACAGCAGAAATGAATATTTTAACTCATATGCAATACATGCAGGACAGCAAAGTTAGACCAACGACTTTTGAAAAAATGGGGAAGGTTGAGCCTGAAATTCTTTATGCTAGAGGTGATGGAACTTTTTTTGAACCAACTTCTAATTCTTTCAATAATAGGTACAACAGAGCTAATGAAGAACAAAAGAAAAAATATGATGTTACTCTAGATAAGATAAGTGAAGATTTTAAAACTAATTGGCCAAATATGAATGATAAAGAAAAAATGAATTGGAAATTTCAGAGATATATGCAGGACTATTTAGCAACTATATCGTCAGTTGATGATAATGTAGGTAGAGTTTTAGATTATTTAGAAGAAACAGGATTAGATGAAAATACAATTGTTGTTTACACATCAGATCAAGGATTTTATCTTGGTGAACATGGTTGGTTTGATAAGAGATTTATTTATGATGAATCTTTTAAGACACCATTAATGATTAGGTGGCCTAATGAGATAAAACCAGGGACAACAAATGAAGAAATGGTTCAAAACTTAGATTTTGCTCAAACCTTTTTAGAGGCAGCTATGATTGAATCTCCAGAAGATATGCAAGGTGAAAGCCTAATCCCATTACTAAAAGGTGATAATAAAAAATGGAATAGAGATGCAGTTTATTATCATTATTATGAATACCCATCAGTTCATATGGCTAAAAGACATTATGGAATTGTAAATAAAGAATTTAAGCTAGTTCACTTTTATTATGATGTGGATGAGTGGGAATTATACGATCGTATAAATGATCCTAATGAGATGAATAATGTCTATAATAATCCGGATTATCAAGATGTTGTTAAGAAGCTAACAGCTGAATTAAAGGAGATGAGAATAAAATACAAAGATTCTGAAGAATTGGATAGAAGCTTTATTTATGATTAAACTAGAAAAAAGTACTTGAAATAGACGTTTAGAATAAATATTTTTAAATTTAATGTTTAATGAAAAAAATTTACCTACTTTCTTTACTTTTTTTAACCTTTTGTTCTAATGTTGAGGAAAAAAGCTTAAATACTGTCACTGTTAAACAGTTTAAAGAGTTTATTAATGCTACAGGTTATGAAACTGATGCCGAAAGATATGGATGGTCAATAGTACAATTAAATGTTTATGATTACAAAATTGTTGATGGAGCAACATGGTTGAGACCTGATGGAGATAATCTTACGATAGACAGCCTGCCAGTTACTCAAGTCAGTTATAAGGATGCTGTTGAATATTGTAAATGGGCTGGTGTTAGTCTTCCAACTTACGAACAATATTGGAAATTGGTTTCTTCTGATGAACGCTTAATCGTTTCAGATAACAAGTATCCTATATCTCCTGTTGAAGAAGTAAACATAATAGGAAATGTTTGGGACATAACAGAATCTATAAATTCAGATCAGGTAAGGTTAGCTGGAGGATCTCTCTTTTGTTCAATAGACACATGTCATGGAACACAAGAGGATAGAGAGTTATATGTAGATAAAGAAACTGGAAACATTCATATTGGATTTAGTGTTTTAAGTGAATAAAATGAAATATACACCTAACAAAATAAATAGATGGATGCTTTTTAAGCTTCCTGCTGCATGGTTAACTGGTGTAAGACTGACTTTGATTAATGAAGTTAAATGTGAAGTCAAAGTTAGATTTAAATGGATTAATCAAAATCCTTATAGATCTATGTTTTGGGCTGTTCAGGCAATGGCTGCAGAGCTTACAACAGGTATGCTTTTAACAAAATCTATTCAAGATTCAAATACTGATATCTCAATGTTACTTGTAAGTAATAAATCAAGCTTTTATAAAAAAGCAGTAGGTAAAATAACTTTTGTTTGTGATGAAGGAGAGATTGCTAAACAATTAATTAATTCGACTATACAAAATACTACATCTAAGGCTTGGTTTAAGGCTAAAGGATATGATGAAGTAGGAGATCAAGTCTCTGAATTTGATTTTGAATGGTCATGTAAAAAAAGAAAAAATGGATAAAGATTTTTATACTAAACTTAATATGCCTGTAATTGCAGCACCACTATTTTTAATATCGGGTCCAAAACTTGTTATAGAATGTTGTAAAAGTGGAATAGTTGGAACTTTTCCAGCATTAAATCAAAGAACTTCTGAAGGATTTGAAGATTGGGTTGTTCAAATAAAAGATGAATTGAATAAGTATGAAAAGGAAACTGGAATTAAACCTGCTCCTTTTGGTGTTAACTTAATTGTTCATCCATCTAACATTAGAATTAAGGCTGATTTAGATATTTGTGTAAAGCATAAAGTACCACTTATAATTACTTCATTAGGGGCAGTTCCTGATATAGTTAAAGCCATTCATAGTTACGGAGGTCTCGTTTATCATGATATAATCAAAAAAAGACATGCTGAGAAAGCTGCAGAAGCTAATGTAGATGGTTTAGTATTAGTAACAGCTGGAGCTGGAGGACATTCCGGATTAAAGAATCCAATGGCTATGATTTCATTAATAAAAGAATTTTTTAATAAAACAATCATTTTATCAGGTTCAATATCTAATGGAAGAGATATAGCATCTGCTCTTCAAATGGGTGCTGATATTGCATATATGGGGACTAGATTTATAAATACAAAAGAGAGCATGGCTGAAGATGCATACAAGGAGATGATTATCAATTCTACAGCTGAAGACATTGTTTATACAGCTGCTGTTTCTGGTGTACATGCAAATTTCTTAAGACCTAGTCTCGAAGCTATGGGTGTTACGGAAGATGTTTGGAATAATTCAAAAAAAATCGATTTTGGAAAGGATATGGCAGAAGCAGAAGCAAAAGCATGGAAAACTATATGGTCTGCTGGTCATGGAGTAACTTCAATTAAAGATAATCCTACTACAAAAGACCTAGTTGATAACCTTAAGAAAGAGTTTATAGAATCAATAGAATCTCAGAAAAAGAATTTAGATTTTAGCAAAAATATTTTTGAAACAATTAATTAGTTAATGACTTTATTGCAGATATAGAGTATATTGCTGCTGTTTCTGTTCTTAATCTATTCTTTCCTAAAGTAATTTCTTTGACATTACTTTCTAAAGCTTGAATAATTTCTTTATCTGAAAATCCTCCTTCAGGACCTATCATTAAACATATATTATTACTCTTTATAAAACCTTTATCTAATTTATTATCTGTTTTCATATTTGCCATAATCTTTTCATCATTATTATTTGTAATAAAATTTAGATAATTATCTACATCATTTATAATAGGTTTATAGCATTGATTTGATTGCTTCATTGAACTAATTATTATTCTCTCTAATCTTTCAATATTAACTTTCTTTTTCTCACTAAATTCAGAAATAATCGGAGTTATTTGATTAATCCCTAGCTCAGTAGCTTTTTCAACAAACCACTCAAATCTTGAAGGATTTTTTAAAGGAGAAATTGCAACATGAATTGAAATTTCTTCAGCTTTATAATTAGTGACTTTTTTAATTTCTACTTTAATTTCTCTACCGTTTTCAACTATTACTGCATCACAAATAGAACCTTTACCATTAGTTATTTTTATTATATCACCTATTTTTTTTCTAAAAGCTTTAGTAATATGTTTACTATCAGTTTGATTAATAGTAATTAACCTGCTGTCTTTGTCAAAATTTGAATAAAATAAGTCCATTAGAAAGTTAACCTTGGTGAAGGCGTAGAGTTTAAACTTGATTTAACGGAGTCTTTATACTTTAGATGTCCAACTATTCCAATCATAGCAGCGTTATCAGTTGTGTATTGAAGTTCTGGAATAAAAACTTTCCAGTTATTTAGTTTTGAAGCTTTGTCTAATCTGTTTTTTAAATATGAATTAGCAGATACTCCTCCACCAAAAACTATTGTATTTAAGTTATTTTTTATTGATAGTATTTCAATTTTACTTAATAAGTTATCTATTAAATTTTTTTGAATCGATGCACATATATCATTTAGATTTTCATCTATAAAGTTTTGATTTTTAGTTTTTTCTTTATGAAGAAAATTTATAAATGCAGTTTTTGTTCCACTATAGCTAATATCACCACCTTTAACTTTAGGTAAAGGAAATTTGTATTTCAATTCGTTTCCACTTTTTGAAAGCTTATCTATTTCAGGACCAGCAGGATATCCTAAACCAATTTTTTTTCCACATTTATCAAATGCTTCTCCTATTGCATCATCTAAAGTTTGTCCTAAAATTTTCATTTTAAAGTAATCTTCTACATAAATAAACTGAGTGTGTCCGCCAGATATAGTTACACCAAGAAAAGGAAATGAAGGTTTTTTTAAATCATTTTTTATAAAATGTACTAATAAGTGTGCCTGCATATGATTAACATCTATAACAGGTACATTTAAAGATAAGCCAAGTCCTTTTGCAAATTCAGTTCCTATTATTAATGATCCCATCAATCCAGGGCCTCTCGTAAAAGCGATCGCTGAAATTTCTTTTATTGAAACTTTAGATTCCTTTAATGCTGAGTCAACTACAGGTATAATATTTGAAAGGTGTGCTCTGGATGCTAATTCAGGAACAACTCCTCCATATTTTTTATGAATATTTTGATTAACTATTACATTAGATAATACCTTGCCATTTTTTAATATAGAAGCTGATGTGTCATCGCATGATGATTCAATACCAAGTATATATAGATCTTTATTTGACATTACTATCTTTGTAGGGACAAATTTAAACAAGAATTACTATTAAGAATTCAAAAAAAATATTTTTAATTATTTCAGGCCTTATAATCCTGTTTATATCTTCTGTTTTTATAGTAATTAATTCTTCAGTTTTTCAAGACTATTTAAAAAAGAGCATAGTAGGATATGTTAATGCTAACACGGACAATACTCTTCAAATTCAAAATTTAAAATTTAATTTAAGAGGTGAGTTAGTGCTCTCAGATATATTACTGTCAAATAATAATTCTGATACAATTATATTACTAGAAACACTAAAGACTAAGTATCTTCCTTTAATTTCCAATAGCCGTTATGACAGTTCACTCTTTATTGAAGGTTTGGAAGTTTATATCAATCAAAATAATAATGGAACTGAATCAAATTATTTAAAAGATGATATTGATGAAATATTAGATAATTTATTCTTTGATAATCTTAATGTGTCAAACTCTAATTTATTCATAGTTAATGATACAATCCAGCATTCAATTGATATAAATACTTTAATTATCAATAAAATTAAAAGAAATATAAATGGAATTAATTTTGATATATCTATGTTTCAGGGTGGGGTAGATGAATATCTGATTGAAAATTTTGAAACTAATTTTGAATTAAATAATGATTTTGTATCACTTGAAAACTTGTATTTGTCAGATGTAAATCAATTCCTAGAAGGAGATTTAAATTTTTATTTCAATCAGAATTTTTCAATAAAAAATTTTAATGATTCAAATCTTAGATTTAAACTTAAATCTGAATTCTTAAATATAAATTCAAACGAAATTAATTTGCCTGATTTTATTTCTGGAGAAATAGACTTTTCAGGATCAAAAAATAATTTTTCAATATATAGAGCTTTGTTTATTACTGAGTTTTTCCGACTAGATTCAAAAATAAATGTTGAAAATGGTTTTTCTTCAAATCCTAATGTGAAAATTGATATTAACAATCTGGATTTCAAAAAAGAGAATATAAACTCAGTGTATGAAATTGATAATAGGATTGATTATCCGTCTATGTATGGTAATATAGAATTAACTGATAATAAAATCTCATATAAATTGAATCAAGTTGATGAATCTAAAACTATAGTTGATATAAAAGGAACAGCTGAATTAGATGATATGTTATCCTATAAATTTAGTTTAAATACAGAGCTACACTCAAATGATCAAATTTTAAACCTTTTAAACTTAAATTCTCTTAAAATAAACTCAAATATTACTGGAACAACAAAACAATTAAGTACTATTGAATCTTCTATTTTTATCCTTAAAAATGATAAAGATTTTGTAATAGCTATCAATTCTTTCATTAGTAATAATGACTTAATCGCTCAGGTTGATATAGTATCAGAAGATATTATTATTAACTCTAATGTTTTAGGTAATAATTTAAACAAAATGTATAATATTGATACAGACATAGATATAATAAACATTTCCGAATCTGAGTTTTTAAATTTTAAAACAAAAGCTACTATAAATGTTGATTTGTCAGAATTAGAACATATTAAATCCTTTGTTTCTCTACAAGACCTATATTTAAAGAATTTAAATAATGAACTTTCTTTAGAGTCTTTTTCAGAGATTAACGATCTTATAGATTCAAATTTCATTAATGATGACATCAATCATGATTTTAGCATTAATTATTTAAATGACAAGTTTTATATTGAATCTTTTCTTGGAAATGGGTTAAATTTTTCAGGTTATTATAAAAATGAGGATGATTTGGACTTTGAAATTAAAATATCAGATTTAATCATATCAAACTTTTTTCAAATTAACAAAAATCCTATTAAAGGAAAGATATCATCAAATATCAGATTAAATAGAAATTCAGAAAACAGAACTTTAGATTTCAACTCAAGTATATCTGATATTAACCTAAAGGATTTTGATATCGGTGAACTGAATCTTAGACTTTTTGGTAATACAGATTATAATTCTTATTCCGTTAACCTTGACTTATTTGACAAAACTAATAATTACATTAAAGGGGAGGGAACTGTCATAGCTATTAACGAAAAGCCAAATATAGATATTGATTTACTAATTAATAATTTCGATATATCCTTCATAGAAAGAATAGGCTTAAGTACTATGTCGGAAATATCTAGTAAAATATCTGGTGAGGTAAATTTGTGGGGTGCATTTGATAATATACAACACAATGGAAAAATTTATTTGAATCAATCAAGCTTTACAATTCCATATCTAAATATTGAATATTTACTATCGGATAACTCCGAAATAACTTTATACAATCAAAATTTTGAATTAAATAATATATCTATTACAACTCTGGATTCAGAATCAATAACTTCTTTAAATGGAAGAATCTTTCATGAAAATTATAACAATTGGAATTTAGATCTAGCTTTTCAGTCAGATAGATTATATATAATTAATAAAGAATTTGATGAAAATGATAGTTTTTATGGAAAAGCATTTATTGGTGGGGATATGTCAATAAGCGGTCCCACAGATAAGGTGAATATAAATATTGATGGTGTTACAAAAAATGGAACTTCTATAACTATACCTAATTCTCAAAACTATTCAATTGATGACTTTTCGTTTATTAAATTTAGTGATCTTAATTCTTATTCAGATGATTTAACACTTACTGAAAATAAAATTTCTGAATCTGCAAAAACTGTAGATTTAAACATGAATCTTGAAATTAATAATAATGCAGAAGTTGAAATAACTATAGATCAGGAAACGGGTAGCTATATTAGTGGTAAGGGTTATGGCGATCTGTTTATGGAAATAGATTCAGATGGTAAATTTAATATGTATGGTGATTTTACTGCAAAAGAAGGAATCTATAATTTTAGAAACCTTGCTTTGATTGACAAAAAATTTCAGTTAAAAGAAGGGGGAACGATCATATGGGATGGTGAGCCTTTGGGCGCGCAAATGAATATACAAGCTACGTATAATGTTCCAGGAGGTGCTAATCCAGCTTTACTTCTTGATAATCCAAATTTTAATAAAAAAATACCTACTGACGTTGAGATAAAATTGACTGGAGATTTGACTAAACCTAATAGCCCTGATTTCGAAATATTTTTCCCTAATACAAGTAGCACAGTAACTTCAGAGATAAACTATAAATTAAACGATCCTGAAGTGAGACAACTTCAGGCTATATCTCTCTTGACTCAAGGTATTTTCATAAATGAAGTCAGTGTATCTATTGAAGGAGTTACAAATAACATCTATGAAAAAGTATCTGAGGTGTTTAGTGATATTCTTGAAGGTTCACAGGGTCCTTTAGAGGTTGGTTTAAATTACTTACAGGGAGATCGAAGTGATATATTAGACATCAAGACTGAAGATAGATTTGGTGTCACGCTCTCTACTAAGATTAGTGATAAAATTTTATTTAATGGAAAAATTGGAGTTCCAATTGGTGGAATTGAGGAGACACTTATAATAGGAGATGTTCAAATAGATTTTATTTTAAATCAAGACGGTAATCTAAGGGCGAAAGTTTTTAATAAAGAAAATGAATTTAGATATATTGGGGATGAATTAGGTTACACTCAAGGAGTTGT